>Ga0207417_1000006_pt1 | contig 277585 bp, 264 predicted proteins | sample MalvirmetagMSP82_FD_184225 | JGI IMG/M metagenome (GOLD analysis project Ga0207417, IMG submission 184225) | Marine viral communities from the Deep Pacific Ocean - MSP-82 (SPAdes) | ecosystem: Environmental > Aquatic > Marine > Oceanic | place: Pacific Ocean | collected 2011-04-19
GTTTATTCGGAGGTGTTGTCAATGGGAAAATGTATATGAATGAATGTGGGGTGGTTGCATTAGATTATTGGAAACGAATTGACACCCGGTATCCCAATACCATTATTCATGAACATATTGTTATGCCCAATCATATTCATGGTATCATTGAAATTGTTAATGTCAATCCCTTTGTAGGGGCGATTCATGAATCGCCCCTACAAAGGGATGCAAACCCGGAATTATATCGTAATCACCGTCGTAAAATGTTGATTCCAAAAATTATTGGTTGGTATAAAATGAATACCGCAAGACAAATCAACCAAATCCGCAAAACACCGGGCGCGAAAATCTGGCAACGCAATTATTATGATCACATCATCCGAAATGAAGAATCATTGTTTTACATACGGGAATACATCAAAACCAATCCGATGAATTGGAATAAAGATTGGTTTTACCAAAACAGGTAATTTGATTTTCCGGTTCGTTGGCGGAAATGAATATGTATTCGGAAACGTGATCAACGGGAAAATGCATCTGAATGAATACAGGCTAGTTGCGCACGGTGATTGGTTTAAAACAGAACCCATTCGTGACAATGTAAATTTGGATGCAATTGTGGTTATGCCCAATCATATCCACGGAATTATCGAAATTATTGATAAAAACCCAATCGTAGGGGCGAATCGCGATTCGCCCCTACGCAATAAAATTGGAATCAATAATTCGTTGTATACATCCTAATTTGAATCACGATCAAACAATATTGGGACGATCATTCGGGGATACAAATCATCCGTCACCAAACCGTTCTTTGGACAATCCGAGGGATGTGGATGGCACCCCTCGTGAAAAATCACCCCAACTTATCCACAAAATCCAACTTCTCCCACGGGAACTCTTCTCTACCAAAATGCCCATAAGCCGCTGTTGGTTTATAGATCGGTCGCTTCAGATCAAAACGTGTGATGATTCCTTTCGGAGTACAATCAAAGGTCTGTGCAACCAGATTAGCTAATTCAGGATCGCTCATTTTTCCGGTTCCGTAGCTGTTCACATTAATGGAAACCGGTTCAGCAACACCAATCGCATATGCCAATTGAACAAGGCATTCATCAGCTAAACCCGCGGCTACCAAGTTCTTGGCAATATGTCGGGCTGCATAAGCGGCACTTCTATCTACTTTTGAAGGATCTTTCCCGGAAAAAGCGCCACCACCGTGGGCTCCGAATCCTCCGTAAGTATCCACAATAATTTTACGGCCGGTTAATCCGGTATCGCCATGCGGACCACCCACAACGAACTTTCCGGTTGGATTTACATGATAAATGGTTTCATCATCAATAAGTTCGGATGGGATCACATTTTTGATAAGAATATTCTTTACATCTTCGTGAATTTGTGACTGCTCAACGCCTTCATCATGCTGTGTGGAAAGAACGATGGTATGTATTCGCTTTGGCTTTCCGGCGTCATCGTATTCAATAGTAACCTGACTTTTGTTATCCGGCCCGAGGTAGGGCATTAGATCAGTTTTTTTACGAATTCGAGCTAATTCTCTCAAAAGATCATGAGAAAACTGAAGCGGCATCGGCATGTACTCAGGTGTTTCTTTGTTAGCATATCCGAACATCATTCCCTGATCGCCCGCGCCTTCTCTGTCTACTCCCTGAGCAATATCAGGGCTTTGAGTATGGATGGTGGAAAGTACTCCGCAACTTTCAGAATCGAAACGATAGCTGGCTTTAGTGTATCCGATCTCTTTAATCACTTCTCTAACCACTTCTTGAATATCCACGTAAGCATTAGTGGTAACTTCACCGGAAACTACGGCTAATCCTGTAGTTACTAGTGTTTCTACAGCAACACGTGATTCAGCATCTTGTGCCAGCATAGAATCTAAAATGGCATCTGAAATTTGATCGGCAACTTTATCCGGGTGTCCTTCTGATACGGACTCTGAGGTAAATAAATTCTTCATTCTTGTATTTTATTTAGTAAGGTACTTTCGGTTACGAAGCGTTGAAAAGGTAAGAAGATTTATTCTTTAATAAAGCTTAAGAATCGAATAAATCCTTATCACTAGCTTTTCTATCTATTCCTAAATATTGATATGCTTTTGCAGTGGCCACTCTGCCCTTTGGAGTACGTTGTAAAAATCCTTCTTGGATTAAAAATGGTTCATACACTTCTTCAATAGTTCCTTTGTCTTCCCCAACGGCAACTCCCAACGTTCCCAAACCAACAGGGCCTCCGCCATAGTTTTCTATAATGGCTCTTAGCATTCTGATATCCATATCATCAAGCCCGTTTGTATCCACGTCCAGAGCATTTAACGCTTTATCAGCAATTTTTTTGTCGATCTCGTTAAGGCCTTCAACTTGCGCAAAGTCTCTGGTTCGGCGAAGCAATTTATTTACAATTCGAGGTGTTCCACGGCTTCTTCGCGCTATTTCGTATGCACCTTCATCTGTAATTCCAAATTTCATAATATGAGCTGTACGGAGCGCTATGTTGTGCAAAAGTTCAACTTCATAATAATCTAACCTCATATCTATTCCGAAACGAGCTCTTAACGGTGCAGTAAGCATTCCCTTTCGCGTTGTGGCTCCAACTAATGTAAAGCGGTTCAGATCTATCTGAATGCTTCTTGCATTAGGCCCGGAATCGATCACTATATCGAGTTTAAAATCTTCCATTGCCGAATAAAGATATTCTTCAATTACAGGGTTCAAGCGATGAATTTCATCAATAAAAAGAACATCACCTTCTTCCAGGTTGGTAAGCATTCCGGCAAGATCACCAGGTTTTTCAAGTACAGGCCCTGTGGTGGGGCGAATAGTTACCCCCATTTCTTGTGCAATAATGTGCGATAAAGTAGTTTTTCCTAAACCCGGAGGTCCTGATAGAATAACATGATCCAGAGCATCTCCACGCTGTTTGGCGGCTTTTATAAAAACATTTAAGTTAGAAATAGTTTTTTGTTGCCCGATAAATTCATCCAACGTGGACGGACGTACCGAATTTTCAAAAACATCTTCTTTTTGTTCAGGATTTAGCAGTGGATTATGCACGAATTATTGGTAAATATGTTTACACTAACTTTATAGAATTATACTTAGTTTATTATCGAAATGCGCATTGAATTTTGGCAGAACGTATGAAATACAATTCTTACTCCCCGGACAAACTTGATTTTGATCCGATTGAAAATCAAAAAAAGAAGCGAGGCAAGAAATTAGCCAATATTAAAAAGAACGAAATTCTTAAGGAGAAAGGATTGCATAAAGATCTGAGTTCGAGCAGTTTGAAAATTTATGGATCAGAATATTTCTTTAACTACGAGCTGAGTTGGCTAAAATTCAATGAAAGAGTTCTGGCTGAAGCTCTTAATCCTAAGAATAAATTACTTGAACGAATAAAGTTTATAGGCATCGTATGCTCAAACCTGGATGAGTTTTTTCAAAAAAGAGTAGGCGGTTTAAAAAGACAACAACTAGCCGGGGTTAAAACTCTTTCCGTTGATGGTATGTCAGCTTCTGATCAACTTAAAGAGATCAGGCACGAAGTACTAAAAATGATCGAGATTTACAGAGGGTGCTTCTTTAAAGATCTGGTGCCGGCAATGGCAGAAAAAGGAATTTATATTAAGGAATATTCCCAGCTCAGCAATTACCAAAAAAGAGTTAGCGATCGCTTTTTTCAAAAACAGATTTATCCGATCGTAACACCTCTAGCCGTGGATGAATCACATCCATTCCCATTTATCTCTAATCAAAGTCTTTCATTTGCAATAGAGCTCGAAAACCCTCGCAATAAGGAAAAGCATTTCGCCAGAATAAAAATACCGGCAAATCGTCCGCGCCTTATTCAGGTTCACCGCAGAGGAAATAAAGTAATACTGGTTCCGATTGAGGATTTAATACGCACGAAGATCGATCAGTTTTTCCCGGGCATGAAAGTGCTTTCGGCCCATATGTTCAGAGTTACCAGAAATGCTTCTGTAGAACGGGAAGAAGAAGAAGCCGATGATTTGTTAGAAACCATAGAAGATGAACTTAGAGAACGTAAGTTTTCTGAGATCGTTCGTATGGAATTAGAGGCAGACATGCCTAAACACATCAAAAAGTATTTGCTCAAGAACCTCAACATTAACTGGAACGACGTGTATGAGATGAATGGAACTATTGGTTTGGTAGATGCTATGCAGATATCCATGCTTTCCGGTTATCCAAGGTTAAAAAGTCGCTCCTGGACACCGGTTTTACACCCTGCTCTTCGACATGAGATTGACGAAGAAACGCCAAGTTTTTTTAAGATAATCAGGGACGGGGATTTTATGGTCCATCACCCGTATCATAGCTTTGCTCTTTCAACACAACGTTTTATTGATGAAGCTGCTAAAGACCCACGAGTTTTAGCCATCAAACAAACATTGTATCGTACTTCAAAGGATTCGCCCTTAATGCATTCACTTATGCATGCCGCTGAAGAAGGCAAACAAGTTGCCGTTTTGGTGGAGATTAAAGCACGTTTTGATGAAGAACGAAACATCAACTGGGCACAAAAATTAGAAAATTGCGGAGTTCATGTTGCTTATGGAATCCCGGGATTAAAGATTCACACAAAGGTAACCATGGTGGTGCGAGAAGAATCGGACGGACTGCGTACATATTGCCATCTAGGAACCGGAAATTATCATCCTGACACTGCTCAACTGTACGAAGATCTTGGTTTGTTCACTTGCGATGAAGTTATTGCTTCTGATGTAACAGATATCTTTAATTTGCTTACCGGGTATGCTCCTGACCAAACTTTCGAAAAATTACTGGTAGCTCCCAAGCACATGAGAACCCAAGTTACCGATCTCATAGAATTTGAAACAAATGAGGCTAAAGCTGGTCGTTCTGCCAGAATAATTGCAAAAATGAACAGCCTTGAGGACCCGTTGATTATTCAGAAATTGTATGAAGCCTCGCAAGCTGGTGTACAAATTGATATGATAGTTCGTGGCGTATGCAGGCTTATTCCTGGAAAACAAGGTTTAAGTGAAAACATCAAAGTTCATTCGGTAATCGGCAGGTTCCTTGAGCACTCCAGAGTGTTCTATTTTAATCATGCTGAAGAGCACAAGTATTTTATTGGCTCCGCAGACTGGATGCATAGAAACCTGGATGCAAGGGTTGAGGCTTTAACACCCATTGAGGCTCCTAAGCTCAAAAAATATCTTCAGTTTATTATTAATGTATATTTGCGAGATAATATGCAGAGATGGTTGTTAAAGGAGGATGGTTCATACGAAAAAATAGTTCGTACAAAAGGAACGAGAAAAGTATCAACTCACAAGGTGTTGATGAATCATTCTACGGATTCAGACATCCCTATTCCAATGGAAGATTAATTATCTCCGGATGATGTTTCTTCGAAGTCTACTTTGCCAAGATCATAGCTAAGTTTTTGATACAGAACATAAGCTGATTTTCTGAACACACCGTCTCGTTTATATGCTTCGCCAACTGCAAGCAGAGCGTCTTCCAAAGCTCCGGTATTCACATAAGCATTGCCTAAATACCAAAATGCCTTTTCTGAAATCATTCTGTTTTCTTTAGCTCGGGTTGCGGCTTCTGTAAAATTAGTTATCGCTTCCGGGTATTTCCCATCATTATAAAAAATAATACCTCGGTTTAAATACGCTTTTGAGGCATAGGGCTCTTCATCATAATTTGAAATAACTTCATTAAAAATAGAAAGTGCTTTTTCCTGATCACCTGAGGAAACGGCTGCAAAACCTAAATTTAACAATGAATCCGCGCTGCTTATCACGAAATCCTGAGACCTTAAACCATCAGCAACTTCAAGTTGATCAACAGGAATAGTGCTGACAATAAAATCATTCAGGGTGGTATGTGTTTCAACACGGAATAGCTGAACCAATGCTACGAGTAGAATGGTTGCTGCTGCAGAAGCGTGCCAAACCCAGTTTGGCAGTGAGTGTACAGTAGCTTTCTTTTTTGAGGACATTTTTCTTTCATCTAAAATTTTTTTCACGCCTGTTTCCAGTTCAAGTCGGTCTAATAAATCTGGATCTTTTGCTATTTCTACCCACAGGCGTTCTATGTCGCTTTCGTTGAGCTTGCCTTTTACGTAAGCGTCAATGGTTTTATAAATATCTTGGTCTCTTGAACTACTCATTATATACTATTTAATATGTAATGTATTTAAATACATTAACCTTTGCACATAGTAGGACAGTTTCGCACACCATTCCTTACACTATTTATTTATTTTTTTTTGAACACACTCATTTAGCACCTGTATTATTCGGTGTTTTTTTGTCCAGGCGTTGTTTACACTGATCCCAAAATGGTCTGCTACAACAACAGTATCGCTGTCAGGTTTGCTGAACCAATATGAAATATACTCCAGTTGTTTTGCCTTCAATTCATTAAAACAGCGCTTTAAAACGCTTTGGCGTTCTTTATCCAAAAGATTGTGAAGCTGATCTGGCTCTTCTGAGTACGAATCGGGAACATGCTCGTAAGCAGTTTCTTTTCTTTTATTTTGATGCTTTAAATAATCGTGTTTAGCAGTCGTAAAAAGATAATTGATAATACGATCAGGATGTTCCAGCTCGTTATTTTTGATTTTTTCTACAGCAAAAAGAATAGCATTCTGAGCGGAATCTTTGGCGTCTTCCGATTCCGCGTCCATTCTAACCCTCAAAAATTTGAACAGAATTTTAGTGAGAACCTCATAGAATTCCTTAAAAGATTCCTGATCTTCTTTTTGAACAGCTATTACAAATTTTGAATAGTCCATAAGTTAGTTATAAAACGTCTCTTTAAAATAAGCGAGATTTGGAAAAAGAAAATGGGGAATTTTAAATTATAACCAGTTAGTTTCCAGCTGTGTATAGAGTACAACTAAATAACTTTGAAGGCCCACTAGACCTGCTTCTTTTTTTTATAAAGAGGGATGAATTGGATATCTATGACATTCCAATCTCTTACATAACCCAACAGTATCTGGAATATGTAAATTTGATGGAAGAATTGGACCTCGATGTTGCGAGCGAATTTATCCTGATGGCAAGCATGTTGATGTCAATCAAAGCCAAGATGATGTTGCCAAGAGAAGAAGATGAAAATGAAGAGATCGATGAATCTGATCCCAGATATGAATTAGTTCAAAAGCTTCTGGAATATAAGCGCTACAAAGAGATGGCTGTAAAAATGGCTGATATTGATGAAGAAGCCAGAAAGCGATTTAAAAGAGGTTATCCGGATGTGGACGATGTTGATCAACAAGCTACTGGAGAGGCTCTTAAAGATGTTACCTTATTCGACTTGATCTCTGCTTTCCGAAAAGTTCTTACAGATATTGAACGCCAGCGGATCGTTCATAAAGTGAATAAAGTTGAAACAACAATAGAAGAACAATCAGAATTTGTTCTGGAAAAGCTTACTCGATCCGGAAGGCAATCATTCGTAAGTCTTTGCAAAAACTTAACAAACAGAGTTGTAATAGTTGTTACCTTTCTGGCAATATTAGAAATGATAAAAGAGCAACAAATTAATTTATTTCTCGAAGAAGACCCCACTGACTTTTATATAGATCTAAAGCCGGTAGACGAAATAATTGGTGCTTAATTAAGAAATAAAAAAATGAAGAGAATAACTTACATAGTATTAATCGCTGTAATAACAGGGTGCAGCGGATCAAAAGAAACAACGAATCTTCCTGAAGCAAGTATTTACGATTTTGATAAAACAATAACGGTAGAAGGGCTAAAATCAGACCTTACAATTATTGCCAGCGATGAGTTTGAAGGTCGTGAAACCGGAGAAGAAGGAATAAGAAAAGCCACTGAGTATATTACTGAAAGGTATAACGAAATGGGTCTTACGCCTGTTGGAGATAACGGAACCTTTGAGCAAAACTACGATTTGAGCGCTCCTGTTATCAATAGCTACAACTACACAGTAACGGATAAAGACGGGAGTTTAATTAGCGAGACCGCTGTAACTAAAGAAGCTACCGGTGATTTTGTTACCATTTTTGGCGGTTCTGATGATGTAAGCGGAGAAATAATTTTTGCTGGATTCGGTATTAGTAATGAAGAAACAAACCACTTGCCTGAAGTTGTAGCGGATAAATGGGTGATGGTATTTTTTGATAGACAACTAACCAATCAAACCGCGCTTCAAAGATTAATTGGAAATGGCGCTGCCGGTGTAATACTAATAATGGATCATAAAAATCCGGAAGGTTTTATTCAAAATGCGCAGCAATCACAATCAAGATTGGGAGCAGGTGGAAGGCTGTCTTTATCGTATTTAAGAGACAATGATCAAATAACTCCAGCTTGGAATAGTGTAAACCCTGAATTAGCAGCGAAATTGTTGGGCCAAGATAGTGTGAGTGAATTAGTGGAGCTTAGTGAAGAAATCAAAACAAATGCTTCCGGTTTTAAGCCAATAGAATTGGAATACGCTTTGTTACATGATGTTTCTGTAAACGAAAATACTGTTAAAGCATCAAATATCGCTGCTTTTTTAGAAGGTAGTGATCCACTATTGAAAAACGAAGTGGTTGTATTGAGTGCGCATCATGATCACGTAGGAATCGGAAGACCGGACTCAACCGGAGATGCTATTTATAACGGGGCTGATGATGACGGAAGCGGGACCGTTGGTCTGCTGAACACTGCACAGGCAATGCTGGTAGCTAAGAAAGCGGGAGCCGGCCCTAAAAGAAGCGTATTGTTTTTACATGTTTCCGGAGAAGAAAAAGGATTGCTGGGTTCACGATATTATTCTGACCATCCAATCTATCCGATAGAAAATACCGTTGCCAATATTAACGTGGATATGATTGGTCGTGTGGATAAAGAGCACGAAGAAAATAAAGATTACATCTATGTAATTGGTGGGGAGATAATTTCCTCAGGTTTAGACAGCTTGCTTAGAAGTGCAAATGAAGCTACTGTAAATCTTGATCTGAGTAACAGATACAATGATCTTGAAGACCCGAATCAGTTTTACAGAAGAAGCGATCATTGGAACTTTGGAAGATTGGGCGTTCCATTCATTTTCTTCTTTAACGGAGTTCACGCAGATTACCACAGGCCATCAGATTCAATTGAAAAAATAGAATGGGAAGCATTGGCAAAAAGAACACAACTGCTTTATACGACTACGGCAATGATTGCCAATACTGAAAAAAGACCTGAAGTTGATAACAGAGAGTTCATAGAAAAAACTCAGGAAGGAAATTAAACTACAACCCTCTTCAAAATTGATTTGGAGAGGGTTTTTTATTTTCCAATCATGATAAAAGGCGCCCAATATATGGGATGGTTATAGTAGGGATGTTGTATAAATTCCTTTTTAGCTTGTTGAAGAGCTTTCTCTTTATATCCAAATACAGGAGTTTCATAGAGATCGAAAAGCAATTTAAAGTTATTCCACAACCCCATTTCTTCCTTCTCAAAGTGAGTTAGATTTTCGTAAAAAGAACCCATGAATGAAGCTGTGCTTTTATCGTACACGCTCCAAAGACTTACCACTACAGAAGACGCTCCTGCTTTAAAAAAAGAACGCTGTAACCCTTGCAGTCCTTCACCGCTTATCATCTTTCCAATCGCTGTATTACAAGCGCTAAGAACCACCATGTCGGCGTTAAAAGTCAATGACGAAATCTCTTTGCTGTTCAGATATCCGTCTTCTTCAAAAGCTCCTTCTGTTTCAATCAATTCCGATATCAACAGACCGCTTTGTTCCGGGTTTTGTTCATTTACTCTTCCATGAGTGGCAAAATGGAGATACCTGAACTCATTTAAAGCAGAAGTCTTTATTCTGGACTCACTAACATCGCGATTCTTTAATGAAAGAACATCAGTGAAACCTTTTGAAATAGCATCGACTTCTAAAATAGTGGAAGGGAGCGAGGAATAGTTTTTGGTAGAAGTAATTACCTCATTCAATCCGGAGCCTGCCACCGCAAACAAATCTCTGGACGTAGTTCTGTGAGGTGGTTTTATATAGTTATAAATAGTGGCTGAAGGAAGATATTTGATATTAAAATGCTCAACCAGATAGGAATCGTTTATTCTGAGAGCATCAAAAGGAAGAAGAGAGAGAGATTTTGAAGGGACGATCAGTAAATTTTCAATAGCCTGATATTTGTTCAAAAAGGGTTTTAGAAGCAGATCATAAAGAGGCACCGATTTTGCAGATATAGAATCTAAAGAATCATTGTTTTGAATTGACGACCTAAACACTGAAACCAATCCGGATATAAATTCCTCTGATGAGAGTGAATCTACTTCAAATGAATGATAATCGATGTCTTTCTTTGTAACCCAAAAAACAACCAGCTTATTATCAGTGAACATATACTCAATTAAAGCATCGTTATCTGAGAGCATATCTTGAATTTCAGAGATCTTAATAATTTCAGACTCATTGACCGATCGCAATTTAGGATGATTCAGATAAAGCTCATTTGTTCTGGATTGATACTGAAATTCTAGCTCATTCACCTTTTCCCTAAGCGCAGATAAAGATTGATTATCATTTAAACGCTCTATTTCTCGATAAACCTTATCAATGTTTTTTTCTTGTTGTCTTAAAGCTATTAAGGTAGTGTCATTTACTACATTTTGAAGTTCAGAATCGGAAAAGGCTAATCGCTCTAACAACACGCGAGACCGCCCCCTTTCAGTTACTTCAAAAGATTTATTTATATCATCATTTTCTTTTAAATACCAATAAGCGACTTCATTATAAAAGTTGGCATAATTACTAAAAACACCTGATTCGAGATTCTCTCCATAAACAGACCGTTGCTCCCTTTCTATTTCTGAAAATGCAGTTTCAGCGTAATAAAAAGAGCTGTCGTTCCCTAAGGCGTGGTATGATCTTGAAAGTTGAACTAAATAATCTGCAATTCGATATCCCTTAAAAAGAGAAGCAATATTATAAGCTTTCTTAGAATAGGTTAGCGCGCGAACAGGTTGATCAAGTCGTGCATTAACTTTTGCGACCAATGCATAAGACCGTGCATTTAGTTGTTTCGATTCTGTTTTTTGAGACAGCTGAGAGGCTTTTTCAGCATAAGCTAGAGCCTCAGGTAAATTAACTGTTTCCAACTCAAGATCGGCCAGCTTTAAATAAACTTCTATGGTTTGGTGATCTGTTTGATTTTGGTCCGGATTGTCTAAAATCTTATTGTAATAAGAGCGCGCAAGATCAAATTCACCCAGTTTTTGATAGCAAAAGGCAATATTTAAAGTGATAGAAAGGTCTTCAATGAGATTGGCACTGGAATTAAAATAATCGAGAGCTCTTTCAAAATCTCCAAGAGACATATACACGGAAGCAACGAACTCATATGCAGGAGCTATATAGTTTATCACACCTTCTTCTTGAACAAAGGAAAGATACTTCGAGTAGTTAGCGAGGGCTTTATCATAGCTTCCTGTTCTGTGATAAAACGAGCCCAAATAATAATGGACAGTTGAAGTGAGGTCGTTATTCTGAGTTCGAATAGTGGTATTGTAAGACTTGATGAGATTGTCTTCTGCTTCCTCTGTAAAACCTAAAGCTTCATAAGCGGAAGCAAGATTTCTGTAAGAAATAGAAAGTAAAAAGGGGTCGTCAATTTGTTCAAAACTCTGTACTGCAATTCGTCCGAATTTGATAGCATCATCATAATAACCCAATTGATAAGTAAGCAATGAAAGTGAATTACTTACTTGGGCAATTCGATATTGATCACCGGATCTGTTTGCTAAAGATAGAGCTGTTGTATAATATTTTTGAGAATTCGAATAATCACGGTTTGCTTTGTACGCCCAAGCAACATTGCTTTTAACGTAAGCCTGTAGTTCCGGGTGTATTGCCTCAGAGAGAGAAGAATCCGCTTTTAAGATCCATTCTTGGCCTTTGTCATAAACGCCCTGATCTAATAAAGATGCACCCAAGCCTACCGAAGCAATGATCCATTCTTTTTCGCTCTTGTTATTTTGATATTTAGCTAATGCCTTTCTGTAAATAACTTCTGCTTCGGGGTAATTTCCTTTTCTGTATACCTCATTTCCCAAAACTAATAAAGAGTCATCTGTAACATTGGCATACTGTGAATAAGCGGCTGATGGAGAAAAAACTATAAGAAAGAGAGCAATTAAAAGACTCGTTTTTTTTAAGGTATTTACATGTAGTTGTCGCATGCAACGAATATATTTTGTTGTTTCCATACAACCAAAAATTAAACGGAGTACAATGAACTATATAATATCAAATACAGAAAAATTTAATATCCCGGATGGGGATGGAAAGCCGGATAAGCCAGGAACAGGAAGTGGGGGTTCAGGCGGAACTGACGAAGTATAAAGTAAAAGCCAAGCCAATAGGAAATTATTCTTGGTTTGGCTTTTTAATATGTTCAGTTTACCCAGAAATTATATTAGAAAGACTAATCCCCAAATAAAGCATTAACAAAGCCTGCCCGATCGAATACCTGAAGATCTTCTATCTTTTCCCCTAAACCGATGTACTTAACAGGAACACTTAACTCGTTAGAAATACCAATAACGATTCCTCCTTTTGCTGTACCGTCAAGTTTGGTCAAAGCCAGACCGGTTATATCTACAGCTTCTGTAAATGCTTTTGCTTGCTGCATTGCATTTTGTCCGGTAGAAGCATCCAGAACAAGAATCACTTCATGCGGAGCTCCATCAACAACTTTACCCATCACTCTTTTGATCTTGGTAAGCTCTTCCATTAAGGCTTTTTTATTATGAAGGCGGCCCGCGGTATCAACTAAAACAATATCCGAACCTCGTGCTTTACCGGAAGCAACTGTATCATAAGCAACGGAAGCAGGATCGGCGTCCTGTCCTTGTTGAACAATAGGAACATCAGCGCGCTCACTCCAAATTATAAGCTGATCTACAGCGGCGGCTCGGAAAGTATCAGCAGCGCCAAGCAGAACACTTTTGCCCGCTTTTTTATAGAGATTAGCAAGTTTTCCAATGGTAGTTGTTTTGCCAACGCCATTTACCCCTACAACTAAAACAACATGAGGTTTTACGGGAAGCTCAGCGTCGAACTCGGCCGGTTTATCAGAATCATTGTCTTTCAGAAGATCAACAATTTCTTCACGAAGCAAAGCTTGCAACTCTGACTGGGTAACGAATTTATCTTTAGCGACACGAGCCTCGATTCTTTTGATAATTTCAAGGGTAGTAGTTACCCCAACATCAGAAGTAATTAAGATCTCTTCCAGTTCATCCAGAGTTTCATCATCCACTCGGTCTTTGCCGACAAAAGCCCTGCCAAGTTTATTAAGGATACCTTCTCTGCTTTTTTCAACACCCTTATCAAGAGTCTCTTTTTTCTTTAAACCAATTTTGTCAAAAAAGCCCATACATCAATTAAATTTTGCCCCACGCATTATTTTGCGATAGCGATTAAAATAGTCAAAAAATGAATACACCATAACAAATGTACAAATATATAACAGCCAGTTATGCACCTGAACGGCATCTCTGAAAAAGAAAACAGCAATCCAGTAAAGGGCCAGAATATTAACGGCTATTTTACCGGACATGATCGACATCGCAACCTTCCCATATTTAACCTTAATAAAGGAAGAACCAATCATTATAAATGAATCTCTGAATACATTTAAAACAAGAAACCAGAGAGGTACCCAGCCTAGCCAAACTGTATAAATGAATAAGGCCGCAGCACATAATTTATCTGAAATGGGATCTATCATTTTACCAACTTCAGAAATAGTATTTGTTTTACGCGCAACAAGTCCGTCCAGATAATCCGAAATTCCCGCGTATAAAATCAATGCAACAATAGTATTATTATATTCATACTCATTCTGCATATGTAAATAGATAACCGGTGCTGCAACTAAAAACCTGGAAAAAGAAATCAAATTGGAAAGAGTAAACACCCTTCCAGAGACCTGAACTATTTTACCGTCTATGTTTTTGTTCTTGATCAAGAAATTCAAATTAACTGTTATGTTTAAAGGTAAGGTCATTAACCGCACAAAGCCAAAACAAATAAACTGAACTAAAAAAAGGAAATCACAACAAAAGAAAAGTTATGGCTGTGTTTTCAACCACTCTTCCGCTTCTTCAATTGTTCTAAAAATTTTACCGTTAACACCAAGATTTACAGCCAGAGTTTCTCCAAATTTATTTGAACTGTAATGATCTTCAATCAGGTCAACAAAGGCGATGGTCATTCCGCGAAAATCAAGCTTTACAGCAGCATTAACAATATTATATATTTCCAAAACAGAACCGGGGTTAATTTTGATGTTCTCAACAACTAGAAGCTTGGAAAGATCACTGCTCGACATTGCCGTTGAAATTTTCCCCCATAATTTGTTTGATAGCGCAACACTGTCTTTTTCAGCTTCATAGTAAGCATATACATATTCTTCTCTCTGTTCTATTTCAAGTTTATAATCTTTCATAAAGATCACCTTAATTTATAGCAACTCATTATATTGTAAAGAATACTAAAGAGCTAATTAAATGCAAGAATCAAAAGACCTTATAGAAAAACAAAAGCATTCTGAAAAAGTATTTAGTGGAAAACTTTTACACGTTTATTACGACGAGGTTATACTTCCGGATAATACTGAATCGTCGAGAGAATGGATCAAGCATCCGGGGGCATCAGCTGTTGTGCCAATATTCAGCAATGGTGATGTATTACTAGTCAGTCAATATCGCTACCCGTCAAAACAGATATTTCTTGAAGTGCCAGCGGGCAAGATCGATAAAGGAGAAGATCCACACCAAACAGCTGAAAGAGAACTTAAAGAGGAAACCGGCGCTACTGCAAAAGAACTATATTACATCGGTCATTTTTTTCCTGCTATTGGTTACGCAAATGAAGTGATACATATTTACGCAGCCTTAGACTTAACTTTTGATGAAGAAAATACTGACGCAGATGAATTCGTTGAAAAAAAACGAATTCCTTTTAAGCAGGCAATAGAAATGGTTCACTCAGGAGATATAAATGATGGAAAAACCATTTGCTGTCTTTTGAGAGCAGAGCGCTTTCTAAAAGAGCAAGGAAAAATCTAAAGCAGACCTTCGCGGCTTGCTAATTCATATAAGCTTTGGTGAAGATCGGTTTTCTTGATCTCACCTCTTTTTGCCAGTTCATCGATTTCAATTTCATTGAGCATAATAATACAACCGGCAGAAGTTAACGCGGCATCGAAGTTTCTGGGGTCGGCTAAACGAAGCTTTTCAAGATCAATCCCGCCAGGTGAAATTTGTTTATTAACTAATATATGAAAGATGTCTTCTTTGGTATCTCCGAAGCTGAGTTCTTCAATCCCGGTTTTTTCAATTGGAATCATGTTTATCTAAAAAGTCTCGGGCTTTTATTATTTCTAAAATTTCTTCAGTCTCACTGTCAATTTTCTGAACCTGGAATAAACTAATTATAGCTTGTTCGTTCAGAGTCTGAATTACATCCTGTATAGTGTCGCAATATTCAGTTTCACTAACAAGATCATTTACACCTTGTACAATATAACGGAAAGATTTTTTCTTTTTTGGAGTAGAGATTTGTTTTTCAGCCTCTTCAAAATATTCTCGAATTGCATTCTCCGTTACAAACCAACTTACACCGAGTTTACGGCCTTTTAATCTGCCTTCTCTCAGGTAAGCACGAAGAGTCATTTTTGAAATCCCCAGCATTTCATGCAGATCATCAATGGAATAAAGAGTTAAAGAACCAATTTTACGAGGCATAATTCAGAAAATTATCTATACAATATCTTATTTTAAATAGCTAAATATATTGTATTACTTATATATTAACTAATATTACTTATACATTGTTAAAAAGATTTGGTTACCCCCTGCTTCCTGCCGTATATTGGTGACAGTTGATTCAAAACGCAACCCCGTCTACAGAAGGCAGGGTTTTTTTATGCCTATCAATCAACGGATTTTTGTTCGTGTAAACAGCCCAACTTGTTTTATCTTTAAGAATGAAAAGAGCACTACAGATTTCATTTCTATACCTGGTTTTTATTTCCTGTTCAAGCACAAAGCTTTACTATTCTTCAGAAGCAAAAAAATGGCAAGAATTATCGCCGGGGAACCAGAACGAACTCATATATGAAATATATTTGATTGGGGACGCCGGTTCACCCTCACTTGAAATACAAGAGCCCAACCTAAAGCTACTGGAGCATAAACTTACTAACAGCTCTGAACGCAGTGCGGTTGTATTCTTAGGTGATAATATTTATCTGAATGGCCTGCCTGATTCCACTCACCCCAGAAGAAGCTTTTATGAGGGGAGAATCATCGAACAAATGAAAACGGTGGAGAATTTTAAAGGCAAAGTATTTTTTATTCCTGGAAATCATGATTGGGATGACGGCGGCAGAGATGGACTGGCGGCTGTTCAGAGACAAGAAAAATTTGTAGAAGATTACCTAAACAGAGGAAATACTTTTCTTCCGGACAATGGATTTCCGGGACCTGTAGATATAGAATTAATGGATGATGATGAACATCCATTATTAAGAGATGATATCAGGTTGATAGTTTTAGATACACAATGGTGGCTTCATAAATATGAAAAATCTTATGGTGATACAGGAGAATATGATCTTTTTGATGGAGGAGATTTTCTGAATGAATTCGAAGACATTCTTATAAAAAGGCAGAAAGATTTTCTGGTAGTTGCAGCACACCACCCATTAATTACTAAAGGAAGGCATGGTGGTTATCTGCATCCGTCGGCTCACTTAAAACCTCCTGTTTTTGGCACTTTTAATGTGCTCTATAGAAGGATATTCGGACGCGAGCAGGATGTAAACCATCATAAGTATCGTAATATGGCGAGTACTTTCCGAGAACTGTTTAACAATAACGACCATTTGATTTATGCCTCCGGTCATTCTCATAACCTTCAGTATATAAGAGAAAAAGGAAAACGGGAAACCAGGCATTATGTGGTTACGGGAGCGGGGACAAAAGATAGCTATGTGGCAAGCGGAAGAGGAACGGAATTCAGCTATCTGGGAGAAGGATTTTCAAAACTAAATTATTATGGGGATGGTTCAGTTTGGTTAGAAGCATGGACACACGACGGCTCAGATAATGGAAAACTGCTATATAAAACACAGTTGAAGCCACCATATCAAGACCCTATTGAAGAAGAACAACAATTTCCTGATACAGATTACACTGATAGCACTAAAGTAATGGCAGCTAATGCAAGTTACGATGGTAAAGGAGCGCTGTTCGAGGCCATTGTTGGTGGGCATAATCGTAAATATTGGTCAGTAGAATCGGAGTTTCCCATGTTCGACGTATCCGAACTAAAGGGCGGATTAATTCCGGTAAGAATGGGTGGAAAAGGTCAGTCAAATACCCTACACCTTGAAGACAAAGAAGGAAACGAGTATGTATTCAGGTCGGTTGATAAACAGGCGGGGAAAATTTGGGATGAAAATCTCAAAAAGACCTTTGCTCTAGATGTAGCTCAGGATCAATTTTCTATTTTGAATCCGTATGGCGCATTAATTATCCCACCTCTAGCAAATGCAATTGGAGTCTATCATACAAATCCCAAAATTTACTATGTGCCTGACGACCCTATGCTGGGAAGATACGGAGATGAAATAGGCGGTCAATTGGGACTTTTTGAAGAAAAGCCGGACAATGACATGAGTCATTTAGAAAGCGTTGGCAGATCAGAAGAAGTTGTGGCTTATCGGGATATGATTCGGGAAGTTGATGGAGATATTGATCACAGAGTTGATCAAGAAATGTTTATCAGAGCACGATTATTGGATATGTTGATTGGAGATTGGGACAGGCATAGCGATCAATGGCGTTGGGCTACATTTGAGCCTGAGGATGAGCAAGGAAAAATATACCGTCCAATTCCCAGAGACCGAGACGTGGCTTTCATGAAAATGGATGGAATTGTTCCAACCATTATGAAGTTCGGATCATTTTTTCAGTACCAGAACTTTGGTGAGTCTTATGGGAATTTGGTTGGACTAAATTACAATTCACTTTCACAAGCCAGAAGATTTACAAATCAAGTTAATCATGAAGATTGGACCAGGATTGCATTAGAAGTTACTACCAACTTAACCGATTCAGTAATTGAGCAAGCGGTCAGATCATATCCGCCGGAAGTATTTGAAAAGTATGGCGAAGAAACTATAAAGCATCTAAAAGTACGAAGAGATCTGCTTCCCGAAATTGCAGAAGAATACTACTCAATGCTGAATACGGTAGTTTCCATTCCGGGTAGCCATAAAAGAGAGCGGTTTGTGGTAGAAACATTAGACCGAGACAGAACTAAAGTAGAGGTGTATAAGCTTACCGGCAAAGGAAAGCTCAGAGAAAAGTATTACGAAAGAATTTTCACAGATAAGGAAACGGATGAACTCAGACTTTTCGGAATGAGTGGCAATGATGAGTTTATCTTAAAAGGAGAAGCTAATAACAAAACCAGAATTTTGGTTGTGGGCGGACCCGGAGAGGATATTTTTAATACGAATGAGCTCAATAAGAAAGCTTCCCGAGATGTAGAGATCTTTGATTCTGAAAAAGGAACTACCGTTATATCTAATTATAAAGTTCATACGCACCTAACCGACGATCCTACTGTTAGCAAATATAACTATGAATACGACTTTAGGTGGAACAGGATATTTCCCGGTTATTACTTTGAATACAATTCGTTCGATGGAATTTTTCTGGGAGGCGGTCCACAAGTAGTTCGTTACGGGTTCAGGAAATTCCCGGCAGTTAGTCATTATTTGCGGTTTAATTACGCACCAAAAACAGGAGCATCTAATTTAAAATATGACGGAACCTGGTTTCAAAGAGTACGTTCTTGGGATCTAAACGTAAGCTCTGAAGTGCTTTTTCCTAAGAGTTTCAGAAACTTTTTTGGGTTGGGAAATGAAACGACTCTGCAATCCAGAAGTAATAAATTTTATCGTGCTCGACTTTCCAGATATGCTTTCGAGGGGAGCTTAAGTAAGTCGGTGAATCAGGTTTTATCAGTAGAGTTGGGCAACAGGCTCAGCACCACCATAATAGATGATAATTCTGATGAGAGTAATATTCTAAATGAACTCGGAAATGGCTTCAGTGTTACTACAGATGAAGATCAATGGTTCAATACAGTATTTGCAAATGTTGCTATAACTGATGTGGACAATTCAGTAAATCCTAAACAAGGGTACAAATTTACACTGCACTCGGATGTGAACATTGGCATTCGAAATACCTCTCAAACTTTTTACAGATTTGAGTCTGATTACAGGATTTTTTATCCAATCAGATTTAGCCCGCAAATAGTGATTGCCAATCGTGTTGGCGGGGCTCATAATTTTGGCCCGTTCCCTTTCTATGAGTCTAACACCATTGGGGGAACTCAAAATCTAAGAGGTTATAACGGGCGTCGTTTTTCAGGAAGAAGTACTTTTTATAATAACACAGAGATCAGGATTGAACTGCTCGATTTCTACCGGTATTTATTAGGAGGTAAGCTGGGAATTACAGGATTTTTTGACACAGGAAGGGTGTGGACAGACGGAGAAAGTTCGTCTTTATGGCATAAAGGATACGGTGGCGGTGTTTGGTTTAATGCATTTGATTCCGTTCTAATCAATTCAACTATTGGATTATCTGACGAAGGGACATTATTTGAAATAAAAGCAGGGTTTTTCTTCTAAATATTAAACAGTGGCTCGATTATTGATATATTTACATAAAAGTATCAACAGCGGGTAGAATAAAGAATGTCAGATCAAAGTAATTACAGATCCCTTGCAGCAATAATGTTTGCCGATATGGTAGGGTATACCAAATTAATGCAGGAAGATGAGTCTAAGGCAAAACTACTTCGAGATCGCCAGAGAAATGTTGTTGATAAAACTATAGCCACCCACAATGGTAAGGTTATGCAATATTATGGCGATGGAACATTGAGTATGTTTTCAAGCGCTATAAAAGCTGTTGAAGCAGCGAGGGAAATTCAGGATCAATTACAAAGAGATCCAAAGGTCCCATTAAGAATAGGGATCCATATTGGAGATGTGGTTCATGATTCGGAAGGAGTTTTTGGAGATGCCGTAAATGTAGCTGCCCGCGTACAGTCACTTTCTGTGCCCGGCGGAGTAATGATTTCCGGAAAGGTATTCGAAGAAATTAGAAATCATCCTGGAATAAAAGTCGAAGCTTTTGGAGAACATGATCTTAAGAATGTGTTTAACCCAATCAGCATTTTTGCTTTAGCAAACGAAGGATTATCAGTTCCTGAGCAATCTTACATTCAGGGAATAACAGGCAGCCATAAAAACAGCGTTGCAGTATTACCATTCGCGAACTTTAGTCCGAATCCTGAAAACGAGTATTTTAGTGATGGAATCACGGAAGAAATAATAAATGCGCTTGTAAAGCTGGATGGCTTGCAGGTGCCTTCCCGAACATCAGTATTTGCCTACAAGAATACTAACAAAGATATCAGAGAGATTGGTAAAGAGCTTAATGTAGCTACTGTTTTAGAAGGGAGCGTCAGGCAGTCGGGTAACAAGATCAGGGTAACAGCTCAGCTAATAAATACGGACGACGGTTTTCATATTTGGTCGGAAAATTATGACGGCGAAATGAAAGATATATTCAAAGTTCAGGATGAAATTTCCCAGAAGATAGCTGAGAAGCTGGAACAGAATTTTGAATTTAATGCAACCAGAGTCTTTTACGAAGCATCAACTGATAGTGTGGTTGCTTATAACCACTACCTTCAAGGTCTGTACTATTGGAATAAGAGAACACCAGAAGCAGTTCTGAAAGCAATAGAATGTTATCAAAAGGCGATCAGGAAGTGTAAAACGTATACAAAGGCGTATTCAGGCCTCGCTAATTGTTACAGCTTTTTGGGAGTGATCGGCCATTTAAAAGGAAAGGTAGCATTCACAAAAGCCGAGAAGTTTGCAGTAAAAGCTCTGGAGTTGAACGACTTCCGCGGAGGCTCATTTGTGTCGCTTGGATTCGTAGATCTGTTCTATAAATGGGACTTCGATAGTGCTGAAGCGAACTTCAGAAAGGCGATCACGATGGAGCCCAACAACGAAGAAGCGAGACTTGCACTGGCAACATATTATCGCATAATTGGTGATGTGGACAGAATGTATCATCATACAAAAGCGGCAATTAAAATTGCTCCGGTTTCATTACCGGCGTTATTACAACATGCTCATTCTCTTATGATTACGGAGAAGCATAAAAAAGCATTGGATCTATTTGACAGGATATTGGAACTGGACCCTCTTTTTAGACCGGCATTAGAAGGAATTGCGCTAGTTCATGTATTTGAAAAAAAGTACGACAAAGCGATAAGGGCTGTAAAAAAGTATTTAGATCTGATAGATTTGGATTATAAAGACGGAACACAACTAGGTTATATAGCGGCACTAAAAGGGAACATAAAGCTTGCAGAAGAAAACCTTAAAATACTTCAGAAAAGAGAAGAGTCTAATCCAGACTTAAATCTATGTTTAGATTATGCCGTTATCTACGCGGCACTGGGAAAAACGGATATCGCTTTTGATTACTTAAATAAAGCGGTTGACGAAAAACTCGGCTCTGTATTACTGATCAAAACTATATTTCCGTTCGATATGCTAAAGAGCGACGTGAGATATGGACAGCTTTTAGAACGGATGGGTTTAAATCCTTAAATCCCAAAACACATCGAGTTTAGAACTTAATTTTCTATATTCAGGAAATTAAAAAAGAAAAAATGTCGTCAGATACAGATTCAAGTTCGAAGAAGAAATTAGGCTCCCGAAAGCGTGGTGTATCGGATATGTTCCGCACCTCTTACAGAACGCACATGGAGCTGAGTGCTATTGCTGATAATAAATCAAACATCATGATCAGCATCAACGGAATCATTATTTCGATCATCATTGCCTCTATTTCTCCTAAAATAGATTCAAACCCCTGGCTTCTGTTACCCACTTCAATTTTATTGATAACCTGTCTGTTATCTCTGGTTTATGCAGTGCTTTCTGCAAGGCCAAGAGTTAGTAAAGAAAAAGTAACTTTAGAGGATGTAAGAGAAAACAGAGCGAATATTCTGTTTTTTGGAAATTTTTATACGCTTCCCAGAGCAGATTATGTTGAGGGAATGGAAGAGTTGATGCAGGATAGTGAACGGCTATATGATAATATGGCCAGAGACCTTCATGGGTTAGGCGTTGTTCTGGCAAAAAAGTACAGGCTATTGCGAATTGCATATAACCTTTTTATGGGTGGATTGGTGCTCTCTGTTATAAGCTTTATTTTTGTATTCTTTCAGATTTCCTGGAGCTAATCTGTATCCGGTTCTCCGGAAAAAGCTCTGGATATGCGCTGATTCATTAGCCGTTTGTAGTTTTCGTATTCATACCTGCTCACAGTAAATTCAGATTTGAATTCGCCGTCAAAACAATGGACCAAAAGCTTATTTTCTTTATCCGTTTCTGAGATGGTAACCTCAATTTTGCCCAGCTTGTAAGATTCTATTTCTTTCATATTAAATTCTTTAATACAAGATAGGGAGATTGTTTTTAAATGGATAAACTATTCTTTGCAACCCCAACCGGAATGGGTTTTTTTATCCGCATTTCTTCCAAACGCCGGAGGCTTATACAACACTAGCATTCCATAAAGATGAAGAGGTTCGTTATAAATATCCAGGTTCTGGCAATCAATGTTATCAGTAAAAAAAGGTTTAATTGAAGTATTTGTAAGATGCTTCTCATACAATTTGGAGATCTCCGGTAAATCCTTGTTCAACCCTGAAAGCCAATATGTAGAAATAGTTACCATTGTAGAGAGGTTTGAGCTAAGCTTTTCGAAGGCATTATGAGCAAAAAAATCAGCAAAAATGGGATTCGGAATGGATGCATTCTTTTCCAGAAGATCAAATTTTTCCATCGACATATAAGAAAGGTGCAAATTCTGAGGAGAAGCAACGGCAACATCTGTTATCGATTGCAACCTTTCCATCATATATGGATTGCCGTTATTACAAGTAGAAAGAATAGTAACATCAAAGCGTGAAGAGAATTTTTTTAAGTCGCTTGTGAAAATATCAGTATCAAAGTTCATGTCAGGCATTGAGCGATGATAGTGGCGATCTTTAAAAGTCGGAATTTCATGCCCAAAATAAATGAGGTACTCTTTACGATCTTTTTTAGTTGAATGCGTTCGGTAGATTTCAGCTTCAGCAGAAAGGCCACCATCCAAAGGCGAGTAACTCCCTTTATTTATCAAAGAACCGTTTCTGTAATGATAGAAAACGCGATCTTTTCTTGGAAAAAGAAAGAATGCTTTTCGTTCAGGTTTTTGGTGAAAAATAAAGACCTCACCATGTTTAGCATTTTGTGCAGTTTCAATAGATTCTTTTAATGCTTCATCGTTAGCCTTTTTGGCCTGCCCATCTACATGGTAAAGGTAATTTGCATCCGCATGTATTATTGAGATAAGTGAATAGCGCACGGAATCGGTTTCGGTAGTAATAACAGACTTTGAGCCAGAACAACCGGATAATATAATGAGAGTAAGAAAAAAGGCTGCTTTTAATGAAAGCAGCCCAATATTTCTAAAAATTGATGACTTAATTCTTATCAAAGTAAAAGAAGAATAATGATGATCAACAATAAGGTGGTAACCCCAATGGTCACAGTATCAGCTTGTTCAAGATCCTGTTGTACATAATCTGCAAAGTTATTCAGGCTGTTATTTGGTACCGCTGAAAAGCCATTATTTCCATTCAGCTCGTCCTTTTTGTTCTGAATATCTTCTTTAAAAACCTGTAAGCCCTGCTTTTCTGTTTCTGAAACAGCACGCATTCCTTCTACTTTCTCAATAGCTCCAATCAAATCGTCAAAAGAGTCGTTTAAAATTTCTCTTTTAGAATCAGGGGTTTCAGCTTTTTCAACACTTTCTACCATTTTATTGATGTGCTTTTTAAACATGCTTTCAGCATCGCCTGCCTTTTGAGCACTTAATGGTGAAGCAAGTCCAACCAAGGCTAAAGTAAGTACAGAGAATATGAATTTTTTCATTTTTTAATCCGTTTGTTAATATTAATACTAGTTTAATTAAAAAAAACCGCTCTCAGTTCCGTATTTTAAGAAAGTAATTGAAATGAACTTTCAGAACTTGTGAAAAAAAGACTAACAATACTAATAGGAATAGGGATTTTTTTAAGTGTATTCCTGTATTCATCGCTCAAAACAGTTGAGCCGAAGACTATAGAAAACTCCCCAAATTGGATTCCATTAGAAACAGCTCAAAAAGAAGCCATTGAGCAGAATAAGCTTATTATGGTGGATGTTTATGAAGTTGGATGTAAATATTGCCGCGCAATGGAAAGAGAAGTTTACCCCGATACAACTGTAAGAATTGTATTGGATCAAGGATATATACCAGTTAAACTGGATGGAAATTCGGAGGAAATGGTTCGTTTTAATGGCGAAGAAATAACAGCCAGAGAATTTGCACAAAAAAAGGGTGCCTATGCATTCCCTACCGTTTTGGTGTTAAACGCTAATGGTGACGTGCTGAAAAAAAGAACCGGATTTATGAATGTAGATGAATTAAGACAATTTCTTTATAACTCGGGCTCATAATCTTTGGAGCTCAAAAAAAAGTATGAACATGAAAAAAATATTATTGAATTCAGTAACTGTAATTGCCGCTGCTCTATTTGTTATAGCATGTACTGAAAAACCAAACACGAACGGGAATCAGGACAGCGAGAATGTTTCTCAGGAAATGAAAGTAACGCCGGAACTCTACTTTGAAGGAGTAACTATTCCCTGGGGCATGACTTGGCTTCCTAACGGAGATATGTTGGTAACTGATAGATCAGGAAAACTATTAAGAGTTCGGGATGGTAATCTGATCGCAGAAATATCGGGTGTCCCCGAAGTTATGGCACGAAGCCAAGGCGGTCTGCTTGATATTGAAGTACATCCCGATTATGAGTCAAACGGCTGGATATACATCACCTACTCTTCAACGGAAGGCGCAGGAGACGGAGCAAATACAGCTATTATGAGAGCAAAATTGAATAATAATGCGTTAGTAGAATCTGAAGTTCTTTATAAGGCAACACCAAATACAACCAGAGGACAGCATTATGCAGGAAGAATAGCATTTGATTCGGAAGGCTATTTATACTTTGCAGTTGGCGACAGAGGAAACAGAGATGAGCTTCCGCAAAGTCTGGGCAAAGATGGAGGAAAAATATATCGCCTTAATGATGATGGCTCTATTCCTTCTGATAATCCATTTGTAGGACAAGAAGGCGCAATTGAAGCGATGTACTCGTATGGACATCGAAACCCTCAGGGAATGACCATGCATCCTGAAACAGGAAAGATTTGGTCACATGAACACGGACCACGTGGTGGTGACGAGCTGAATTATGTGGAAGCCGGCAAAAATTACGGATGGCCTGTAATTACCTATGGTATCAATTACAACGGAACTCCAATTACAGATGAAAGAGAACGAGAAGGAATGGAGCAACCAAAAACATATTGGGATCCATCTATTGCACCATCTGGACTTGATTTTGTGACCAGCGACCTCTACCCGGCCTGGAAAGGGAAAGCAATTCTAGGTTCTCTAAAATTCAGCTATCTGGTGGTTATTGAGCTGGACGGAACTGAAGTAAGCAGCAGAGAAAATGTATTAGAAGGAATAGGCAGAGTCAGAAACGTAAAACAAGGCCCGGATGGATATATTTACGTTGGTGTTGACGGCGTTGGAATTTATAAGATTATGCCTGAAGACTAAAAGGAGTTGTTGATTCTACAAAGTGTCCACTTTAATTAGTTGGACACTTTTTTTGTGTCGTTAATTTCAATATCGCCCGTTCCGGAGTATTCATCATCAGGAATTGAAATACGCTCTGAAAAAGTATTGCTTATTCTTTTACGTCTTTCCAAGATCATTTGAAGGCGTTCTACGAGATCAACGATCCTGTTCTTTTTCTTTTGTTTTCTCTTGTTCATAGAACGTGCGTACAGAAATGAAAGCAGGCCAAAGACAACCATCATTATGGCCCCAACGGCCCCGTCATTACCGAGCTCCCCAAAGACACCGGCTGCAAACATCATTATTGAAACAAAAATACCTACCGCAACAGGAAAGTAAAGCTTATTGAAAGTCTTCATGCTCTGTTTAGCCAGGATCTTTATAGCGCCATTAGACTCTTCAAGAGAAACCTCCAAAGAATTTTGGGATGCAAAAAATTTAGATAAGCCTTTAGGTGTAGATTTCCATACCGTTTTAGTTTTCCTGTGTTTGATCTCACCAACAGTATTGTAATGGTATTCGATTTGAGCTCTTAACTCTTTGAGTGTTTCCGGAGTTAAACTTCCGATAGAAAATCCCAAAACCTGAGCGTTGTTAAAGCCGGCGTCAAGAATAAGTGGCTCATCAACCGGAATTCCCTGATACTCGAGCAACGCTTCACAAACAAAAGCTCTATCCAATTTAAGAGAATCCGTTATTTCGAAGAGGTCAGGATATTCCTGTTCCAGATTTTGCAGAGGTACTTGCGCTGAAGCACCATAAAATTTCTGGAACATTGTTGCCCTGTTAACAATACGTCTTATTTCATCTTCTTTCAGATTCGCCATGTGTTGTTAGTTCAATTTAGTTTTTGCAGCAGAAATGAGCCCGGCAATCTCTTCTTTCGATATATTTTCTTTATTGTTGCAGTACTGGCACACAATTTCCTGTGAATCTCCTTTCATTTCTTTAAGGTCATCATAGTTCAACAAAGCAAGAGCATTCAAAAATCGATCTTTATTACATCGGCAAAAGAAATCGACCAGTTGTCTGGAAAGTTCTTTCACTTTGATGGGAGACATTACCTTGTCCATTACGGCATCAATGTATTGCCCATCTTCAAAAAACTTATGTACCGCCGGAAAGGAACTCAGACGTTCCTGAAGCATATCAATTTGTCCCTCCGGTGCGCCCGGTAACTTTTGAATAAGTAATCCACCTGCTTCTGTAACAGCGCCATTTTCATCCATGCCCACGTCCAATATCAGAGCAGAATCTACCTGTTCTGATTGAGCTAAATAATGAGCGATATCTGAGGTAACATCTCCGTTGATAAGCTGAATAGTGCTTGTTCTTGGTTCGGCTTCATTGTAAAGTGTTTTAGAAAAAGTAAGAAGTCCCAAACCGAGGCCTTGACCAATAGCGGTGGATGAATCAGAGTAATCGAGTTCTGCAGTAGGATTTCCAACATAGCCACGCACTTCTCCAAGGCTGTTTGCTTCAGCTACTAAAAACCCAATAGGACCGTCGCCTTCCATTCTTAGCCGAATACGTTCTTCTCCCTTTAGCTCAGAAGCCATAAGCATTGTGGCGGTAAGTGCTCGTCCCAGAATCACGGTGTTTAATAAAGAAAGTCCGTGTCTTTTTTGAGCTTCTTTTACTAGATCAGTGGTTTTAATTACAGATATCTTAAAATGTCCGTCCTTAGATATTCCTTTGATCAGGCGATCTTTAAACTCAAATTCCTTCTTGTTCATAAATATAAATTCCTTATTGAATAGGCGTACTTAGTGGGTTGTAAGATAAGGATATTTGAGCGAGAATAAACGAGCGACCACAGAGAGAGTTTCTATCAGAGGGATAGAGGGTTGCTGCTTTATAGCTGTTAGTGATCAGCCATTAGCTTTAGTGTTCTGGTAGTCACTAAAAGTAAATGGCTAAGCGAATTCGAATAGAAAAAATGGGTTACCATTACAGGATAGGGATTGAGCACTATAAATACTCAAAACTATTAACTCGTCCTTGTAGATGTCATATAATTCCTTAACAGTTTAGTGGTGGCTTTTCTAGAAAAATTCGCCCTTTGTATTTAAGACGGAAAAGAGAGCATGATCCGGATGCGTCTGCGAAGCAGGAATAATCCTTTCAGGTGAAGAGTATCATCATTTTCTCAGAATGAACGAAGACCTTTAGGATTATTCAGCGTAGGATCTGTGAACCCGTCTTAAATACTTCGGCTTGATCTTTTGCTACTTTTGTATCAAGACAAAAGTAAGTGTCCGTATTCTAAGCTAGATGTGTTTATAGGGTTCAGGTCCTTTGTTCTATGTACTTTTGTACCGACAAAAGTACCAAAAGCTCCCGACAAGAATTATTGACGCGAACTCCATTGCATCGACTAATCATTACAAAAGGTCTTCCTGCGTATGATACATATTCACAAATCAGCCAGAGTGTAATGATTGCTCCTTCGGAGCCGTCGATTCCATTACGTTCTTGGTTCGCCAATAATTCTAAAGGTCGGTGAAGTTGGAAGTTTTTTCTGAAATCGTCAGGACTATAAACAGGACAATTTTTGTAAGTGAATGATCGAACTTATACAACTACTAACTCAAAACTACTAACTCCTAAACTAACGCAATCGTCTCGCTTGTGCATTTCTTGCAAAACATTCGTCCAAGCGTGACGCTTGAACTAGAAAGGGGGAACTCCGAGGTCTTGTTCCTATTTCAGCAGCCAAAATCCGTCAGCCGAGCAAAGCCCGACAGACGGTGAAGAAGCTATCCATCATTTAGCTAAAAGTGGGGTGAGTGAATGACCGAACTTCTTTCTACAACTACTAACTCAAAACTATTCACTCACAACTATTCATTCAAAACTACTAACTCATTTCCTGTCAGTCATATACATCTCTCCCATTCTACCGGAGAAATGGCCTTTGGACGAATAGATCTTATTTATTTTCCCAACAGAAGCGATGCGCTTTTCAGCGAGCCTGTTAGAGGCAACATGGGTTGGAATTTCATGTTCTTCAGAGAAATTCAGAATATCCAAGATGGTATCGTAGATCTTTCCTGCTTTCTGTAAACAACGCTCTTCGTTATATCCTTCAAGCTCTCCGGCTACGTTGATCAATCCACCTGCGTTGATCACATAATCAGGAGCATAAATAATTCCTTTATCAACTAATTCCTGTCCGTGTTTCTCTTCAATATCCAATACATTATTAGCACCGCCGGCAATAATGTCGCATTTGAATTGGCTCATGGTATCATCATTGATGACGCCGCCCAAGGCACATGGAGTAAAAATATCCACATCCAATCCATAGATTTCATCTGGCTTAACAAGATTTCCGTTTACTTCTTCGGCCAAAGCTTTTGCTTTGTCTTCATAGATATCAGCAATAAATAGCTTTGCACCTTCTTTGGCTGCATGTCGGGCAAAAGTTGAGGCTACATTTCCGGCGCCTTGAAGTGCAATTGTCTTTCCTTCTAAAGAATCACTTCCATACGCTTTTTTAGCACATGCTTTAGCACCCATGTATACACCAAAAGCAGTTACGGGAGATGGGTTTCCGCTACCGCCCATAGATTTAGGAATACCGGTCACAAATTTAGTTTCAGAATACACCCACTCCATATTAATTTCTTCCATTCCCACATCTTCTGCGGTTATGTAACGGCCACCAAGACCATCAACAAAACGACCAAAAGCACGAAACAACATTTCTGTTTTGTCTTTATGAGGATCGCCGATAATTACCGCCTTTCCACCGCCCAGATTCAGGCCTGATATTGCAGCTTTATACGTCATCCCACGAGATAAACGAAGAACATCTTTGAGCGCAGCCGCTTCATTTTCATAATTCCACATGCGGGTGCCACCAAGAGCCGGGCCAAGTGTAGTATCATGAATAGCTATGATTGCACGCAATCCGGATTCAGGATCTGAACACATTACAATCTGCTCATGCCCTTTGGTTTGCAGTGCATTAAAAATTGGGAAATTAGGGTCTAGTTCTTTTTCATTCATGGTACTTTGGACGGTTGCTTCTGTCATTATGAAAATTCTTTTGTATGTATAATAATTCGATGCGTGGAAACGCTTCCACAAGCTCTCTATTTCTTAGGAAACACTCAAGCTCTCTACGTTTTTTAACGAGCTCGATCAAGCCTCCAAATATAGTAAAACATCCACTATTTTGGGGAATTTGAAGCAGATTTTTTAGCAAATAAGATAACAAATAGGGTGGGTGACTGGTTTAAGCAGATATACAGGTATTAAAATTAATATTTAATATTGTAACGGATTAAGTTTTTTAGCTACGATATTGTATTTTATAAAGAAATAAGCAGAAATGCTTTGGCGCTTAGGCTTGACCGCCACGTTGCCTTTATGAATAAAAAAATAAACAAGGTAAACCATGTCATTCCGCTGGGTATTCGCGCAGCAGGACCAGGACACTCGTACATCTGTCTTAAAGCAGAAGCTCGGAGTCCCGGCCAAAATAGCCGAATTATTGGCTATTCGCGGAATAGAAACATATGATGATGCAAAACTCTTTTTCAGACCTACTATAGACAGAATACATGATCCTTTCTTGATGAAAGATATGGATCAGGGAGCAGATCGGCTTGCGCTGGCTATTCGCAATGGCGAAAGAGTACTCGTTTACGGCGATTACGATGTCGACGGCACTACAGCTACGTCTTGTCTATATATCTTTTTAAAGAAATTTGGTGTAGATGTAGATTATTATATTCCGCATCGCTTTAAAGAAGGATATGGTATCAATCCTGATGGAATAAAATACGCTGAAGAAACAGGATGTCACCTGATCGTTTCTGTAGATTGTGGTATTACAGCCATCAAGGAAGCGCTGGTTGCGAAAGAAAAAGGGATCGACCTTATCATATGTGATCATCACACAGTTGGCGATGAAATTCCTGACGCCCTTGCAGTACTGGACCCCAAAAGACCAGACTGTACCTATCCCTTTGATGGGCTTTCCGGCGCCGGCGTGGGATTTAAACTCATTCAGGGAACTATTTCCAAATTAGGACTTCCAAAGAAAATAGCATATCAATTTTTAGATCTGGTTGCGATCTCAATTGCGTCCGATATTGTTCCTATTGTAGATGAAAACAGGATCTTGATGAAAGAAGGGCTTACGATGATCCGTAAAAAGCCAAGAGTTGGAATAAAAGCCCTGCTCGATCTGATCAGGATGCCGCGCGAAGAAATCAATACCACCAAGATCGTATTTTCGATTGGCCCTAGAATAAATGCTGCCGGAAGAATGGGCGATGCAACTACAGCTGTTCAATTGATGATCGCTGAAAACGAAGCGAAAGGAAAAGCATTTGCTCATGAACTTGAATCCGTAAATATGCGTCGGCGCGATAAAGACAGCAAAACGATGGAAGAAGCGCTGTCCATGATCGATGATGGTGTTGACCTGAGCGAAACATCTATAATGGTGCTTTACAAAGAAGACTGGCATTTGGGAGTAATAGGAATTGTAGCCTCAAGATTAGTGGATCTATATCACCGCCCTGCAATCATGTTAAGCAGTGTTGAAGGTGTAATAAAAGGATCGGGGCGCAGCATCAGGGGATTCAATATTTACAACGCAATGAAAAAATGCGAAGACCTGTTGGAGCAATTTGGAGGGCACGAATTTGCGGCGGGTTTAACCATCAAAGAAGGTAAGCTTACTGAATTCAAACGCAGGATGAACGAAATTGCGTATCTGGATCTTTCAGAGAATACTTTTGAACCGGAGTTACAGATTGACACTGAGCTGAGCCTGGAAGATATTGACATGAAGTTCTGGAAGTTGCTAAACCAATTTGAACCGTTTGGTCCTCATAATCTGCGCCCGATCTTTGTAAGCAAAAAAGTTGAAGCGGTAGGAGTTCCCACTATTGTTGGAAACGGACACCTGAAAATGAAAGTGAAACAAGGAGATTCAGGAGTTTTTGATGCAATCGGGTTCAATATGCACGAGTATCTGCCTTTTGTTCGCAAAGAAACCTTTGACATGGCTTATGTGGTGGAAGAAAACCACTGGAATGGAAGAAGGACGCTTCAGATAAGAATTAAAGATATTCATCAGAATTAGCGATGAATTAAATGCCAAAACTCAAAACCAGACGCCGTCATGTCCGCCAGCTGGCGGATCAGGATCTTTGTAGGGTCTGGTAGTTTGATCAAACCTCCCGGCTCTGATTTCTAACCCACCCCCGTCCCCTCCCTAAGATTAAGGAGGGGAGCTCCTTAAGAACACCCAACGTCTAGTTACGAACGCACATGAGTGAAAATGGACATTGAATGTTCAGTATTGGGTGTTGAATCACTGCCTGCACCCCGGGCGTGAACGCCCTACTAGCTTAAATTTTGTTATGTGATTTTAAACCAACAGATTCTTCAGGGCCGGCGCGGGTTGTATCCTGAAACAGGATGTTTTAAATAGAAGACAATTGTTTTAAAAGCCCAGACGTCATCCTGAACTTGTTTCAGGATCTTTGTGAGGGCTGGTAGTTCGATCAAACCTCCCGGCTCCGATCTCTAACCCACCCTCCGTCCACTCCCTAAGCTTAAGGAGGGGAGCTCTTTAGGAACGAGAAGAGTCAGATGAGCAAGAAATGATTTTCAAAACCAACGTCATCCTGAACTGGTTCTGAATTTTATCAACGAGCGCTTGGGCTGCTCCGGAAAGACTAAAAGCATATCAAGACCAACAAAAACATAACTACTTTTAATTTGGTATTGCTGTTAGATAATAATCCTGATATCTTTGTCGCCCTTCAAGCTAACGCTTAAAGGAAATCTACCGGGACTGTAGCTCAGTTGGTAGAGCAACGGACTGAAAATCCGTGTGTCGGCGGTTCAATCCCGCCCGGTCCCACCTTAGAGCCCCATTCATTTTTATGAGTGGGGCTTTTTTGTTTATAACAAGCCCCTTGGATAAGGGAAAAGACATTTTAAATAGATCATAATAGTACTATAAAAAGCCCAGACGTCATCCCGAACTTGTTTCAGGATCTTTGTGAGGGCTGGTAGTTTAATCAGATTTCTGGGCTCCGATTTCTAACCCACCTACACAAACGCAGGGCTAAAGACCATGCTAGCTTATGTACGAGGTTTTATTCTATTCTCTATAAATAACGTCATTCCTGCGAAGGCAGGAATCTGGATCGCTATGAATGGCATATTCCTTTATACCAATCCGGATCTCGGGCATACGCCGCGAGATGACTCTTTTGAAATGAATTAACCCAATATCCAAAGTCCAGTTACGAACGTCACATGAGCGAAAATGGACATTGGATGTTCAATATTGGGTGTTGAATTACTGCATATCTGCCTGAAATCGCTGCGGATTAAAATCCTGGCTGGTTTACTTGAGTAGATCTAACGCACCACCAACAGCAGTATTAAGTTTGCCAGAGAGGACTTCAGTCCGACCGGAGATAATGATTAAAACTGCTAGCCACACAACGCCGGGCTGAAGCCCTTCAAACTGCATCGGAACTACTTTAAAAGAAATTTTGTAGGATAGGTATGCTACACTTTATAGAGATCAAAACCGAACACAAACCTCGAACGAGACAAACTCTTAACGCCATACTTACGCTGGCAACCGCTGTACTGGCACTCATTTATCCGGATTTTCTGTATCTGATAGCCGGTGGATATTTAGTGGCTTTGGGAGTTCTCTTCTTTAGCTTTAAGATGCCGTCTCTTGTTTCAGCGATACCGTTAGTTACCGGTTTGCTGATCTTCATCTTTCCGGAATTGATTCCCATTACCTTTGGGATATTCCTGGCCATATTCGGGTTGATTTTATTCTTCTCGTTCTCACTTTCTATACTTGGAGTACTCACTTTTGTGATCGGAATTCTGATCTACATGAACCCCGATTCTATTGCCTACTTCATAGCGGCGTTTATGTTACTCTATTCCGTGAACAACCTGATCTCATTGTTTAAAGGGAAAAAGGAATCGTAGTTATTTGCTTTTAGCCTCGATCCGTAGCTCTGCTGCGGAATGACCTACTTTTGTTTTGACCCCTTCTGTCTTGCCCTTGGATAAGGGGAAGGACTTTTTGAATAGATCATAATAGCATTAAAAACCCAGACGTCATCCTGAACTTGTTTCAGGATCTTTGTGAGGTCTGGTAGTTCGATCAGACTTCTCGGCTCTGATTTCTAACCCACCCCCGTCCCCTCCCTAAGATTAAGGAGGGGAGCTCCTTAAGAACACCCAACGTCTAGTTACGAACGTCACATGAGTGACAATGGACGTTGGATGTTCAGTTTTGGATGTTGAATTATTGCCTGCACCCCGGGCGTAAACGCCCTACTAGCTTAAATTTAGGAGTATGATTTTAAACCAGCAGATCTTTCAGGGCCGGCGGGTTGTATCCTGAAACAGGATGTTTTAAATAGAAGACAATTGTTTTAAAAGCCCAGACGTCATCCTGTCCGCCAGCTGGCGGATCAGGATCTTTGTGGGGTCAGGTAGTTCGATCAAATTTCTGGGCTCCGATTTCTAACCCACCCCCGTCCCCTCCCTAAGATTAAGGAGGGGAGCTCCTTAAGAACATCACAATAGTAATAAAAGCAGGTCATTCCTGCGAAGGCAGGAATCTGGATCGTTATTACAGGCATGCTTCTGTAAAACAATCCGGATCTCGGGCATACGCCGCGAGATGACCGAGGCTGTGGTTTTACGAAGAACGAATGCCTTCAACCCAGGCTGTAAATATCCGCCGGGCGTGAACGCCCTACTAGCTTAAACTTTTTTATATGATTTTAAACCAGCAGGTCCTTCAGGGCCGGCGCGGGTTGTGGTTTACCTGCCTGAAATCGCTGTGGATTAAAATCCTGGCTGGTTTACTTGAGTAGATCTAAATCACCACCAACACCAGTATCAAGTTCACCAGAGAGGACTTCAGTCCGACACTTTTCACCTCTCACCTCTCACCTCTCACCTCTCACCTCTCACCTTTCCCTCCCCCCTCTAACATCTTTATGTGACTACACCCAACACACTGTAAAACAGATACATGCCGTTAACAAGGCAGCAGCGGCAGCTGCATTAACCATTAACGAACAGGAGACATCATGTCTGTAAAGTATAAAATCATAGAACGAGGAGAGCCGGGAGTGGTCGGCGGTGGAACCAAGAAGTTTTACGCTTCATTAATTAGTTCAGGAAGTCTGGGAATAGAAGCCCTGACCGACAGGATCCAGCAAATGAGTACGGTAACCGGTGCGGATATACGCGCGGTATTGTATGCTATTGCTGATATCGTACCTCAGTTGTTGAGCGAAGGACAGATCGTGACGATCGGCGATCTGGGTAACTTCCGCTTAAGCGTATCCAGTGAGGGTAGCGATACCGAAGAAGAAGTAACGAAAGCGAACATCCGTAAGTCGCGCATTCTGTTCCGACCGGGTTCTAAGTTCGCAAACATGCTCAGTAACCTGGAGTACGAAAAATCATGATAACCCATAAAAAAGAACACTAACAGGCATGGCTGCCCCAGTAGTCATGCCTTTTTTGTTGCGCAACAATCTCTTAATTGATGCGCATCTCTTTCCTCATTCATACGCAACGACTCGTTAATTCATAAGCATCAGCAAAGTAAGGAGTAACTATAGGCTGAAATATTGCGCTGATTTCCTTTTTGGTCATCCTGATCCCGAAGTTTCGGGACGAAGGATCTGCACAACTAAAGAACTAGCACAGAATCAATGTAGGGTTACCTTCCATTGATCTGGTCATTCCTGCGAAGGCAGGAATCTGGATCGTTATGAATGGCATATTCCTTTATACCAATCCGGATCTCGGGCATACGCCGCGAGATGACCTACTAACTCCATTCACGATCCCGAGAATTCGGGAGAAGTGATCTCCCAAAAATGAGCGGATATCGCTAAATGAGATTACTTCAGTCTCACTTTATCAGTTTCAATATATTCGAATAAATGGCTGTACTGTTTTCCTGCTTTTGTATTTGTATGTGTTCGCAACCGGATTTGCTCCGGTAGTGCTATGTCCCCAGACTTTTGATGGTATAATCCACGCTCGCCAATCTCTTTGCTGATTTCATGGATAGTTGCAGTCCTGTTCTCTTTACTTAGTAGAACTACAGCAATTGCTTCATGAAGTGTGAGTATATTATTCATTGGACCTCGGTAACAAATCTAAACCCAGCTCTTTCAAAAAGCTATTATGCTTCTCAGTAGCTGAATTTATTTTTTTCTCAATATCCACAAGCTTTTCATTTACTTCTTTTAAGTCAATAATTGGATCTGCTTTCTGAGTACTTACATAACGAGAAATGTTTAGATTGAAACCGTTCTTCTCGATTTCTTCCATCGAAACTCTTTTGGCGTACCGTTCAATTTTTTCAGGACGCTCAATGTAGGTATCGATTATTCTCTTGATATCCTTTTCTCTGAGTTCGTTTTGACGCTTACCTTTTTTGAAGTTTTCGTCAGAACTAGCATTGATAAATAATACATCGTCTTCTTTCTTACACTTTTTAAGCACAAGAATACAAACAGGAATACCTGTGGAATAGAACAGATTGGAAGGAAGTCCGATCACCGTATCAATATGATTGTCTTTGAGGAGTTTGGTTCTGATTCTCTCTTCTGCTCCGCCACGGAATAGCACACCATGAGGAAGAATGATTGCCATAGTTCCTTCCTGACTCAGAAAATGAAATCCATGTAACAAGAAAGAGAAGTCGGCAGCGGATTTAGGTGCTAAACCATAACTTTTGAATCGGAAATCTTCCGCCATCGTATCGTTGGGTTCCCAACGTAAACTAAACGGAGGATTGGCAACCACTGCATCAAATTCTGTTTTTTTGGATGGGTTCATTTCATTTAAAATGTCCCACTGGTTTTTTAGAGTATCCCCGTGAAAGATTTCGAACTCTGTATCTTTCATCCCATGCAGGAGCATGTTCATGCGTGCAAGGTTATAAGTAGTTACGTTATTCTCCTGACCATAAATTTTACCTACAGTACCGTTATTATCATTGATTCGCTTCCTCACATTCAGTAATAACGAACCCGAACCACAAGCGAAATCCAATACCTTATCAAGTTTCTTTTTCTTTCCGGTTTTGGGGTCCTGACTGTCTAACGTAACAATCTCAGAAAGAATAGTCGAGATTTCCTGAGGGGTATAGAACTCACCTGCCTTTTTACCTGAACCTGCAGCAAACTGACCAATCAAGTATTCGTAGGCATCGCCAAGGGTATCGGTATCTGTAGAAAACTCTGCAATGCCTTCTGCAATTTTCTGAATGATAGAACTGAGCTTGTTATTTCGATCTTTGGGGGTCTTTCCCAGTTTTTCAGAACTCAGGTTGATCTCAGAGAACAGGCCTTTAAAGGTGCTTTCAAAGGATTCATTCTCAATGTATCGGAAGCCTTGCTCTAAAGTAACCAATAGCTCTCCGTTCTGGGTACGAGCCATTTCGGCTATGTTGCTCCACAAATGCTCGGGTTTGATCACATAATGCACCTTTCGTCGCATCTGCTTCTCAAACTCAGCAACATCTTCTTCATTCTCTTCATACCAAATCTGCAGAGGTGAATTAACTTTAAGATCCTTCATGACATCCTCTGGCGTATTATCCGGATAGTCCGAACCTAATTCCTTCTTTACAGATTCTTCGTAGTTGGATGAAAGATACTTCAGAAACAAAAAAGACAGCATGTAATCCCGGAAGTCGTCCGCATTCATAGCCCCACGTAGTTGATCTGCAATATCCCACAGTGTTTTTCCTAATGCTTGTTGGTCTTTTTTCGTCATTCTTCTTCTGTTAATTCTTCTTCGTTAAATATTTCAGGGAAATAGAACTCATACTTATTCAAAAAAGTGGTCATTATCTCTTGAAATAATTTTTTCGTGTCTTCAACCATTTCCACAGGATCAAAAATCGAATATTTTCCATGGCTGAATAATTGCAATGCTCGTTCGAACCTGACTTCATCTTCTTCTCTCAGCCCTTCAATGCATTGATCTATTCTATCATACCCAAAAAAGCTGGCTGTTTTTTCCAGTATACTTCTTAGTGCATTAAAATGATAAGTATGAATAACCTGATCGGGTGATGTTGACTCGGCAAGTTGTTTTAACTCACTCAATACAGCAATATGGTGAAAAAAGGGAGTATCGTTTGTGTCTTGGAGGTTATAACTATCGTCTCCTTTATTGTGAAGAAAGTAACGCTTATTCTTCACGCTTCTGCCAAGCTCATTGTACATTACATTAAAAAAAAGACTATGATGCGTAGAAATCACCGTTTTAATGTCATTGCTTTCACTTCGTATTAGATTGGCTAAGTCACAGGCTACCGCAATAGCTTTATTTTCATCCAGAGAAGAAATGGGATCATCGATATATACATATTTGACCCAATCGTATGATTCGTCTTTATCGATGGCTAACTGATATATAGCTAGAAAGAAACACCAACGAAATAGGTTTTCTTCTCCTCTCGAAACTTTGATGTTTTCGGCGGTCTCCTCATTTCCGTCAACAATCACACTTCGTGAAAATGAAATGGTTGCCTCCTCATAATTGATATCGAATAGCAGGTTCGAGTAATTATGAAAAAAAGCCTCAATCTTAGGATCCATATCTAGTTCATCCAGTCCATCAAAAAAAGCGGATTTGTCATTGAGTATTAAATAACGGTTAGAATCTCCTTCTAAATCATTATTCCATATGAATAAATCTTCAGTAAACGCATTAAAGTATAGGGTATCCCGAGTTTCTTCATCTGGCTTGCCCAGTTCTTTAAATTCCATCGATAAACGTGTCTTTCCTGTACCATTATGTGCAAAGAGTAGAATCAAATCTTTTTCTCTTCTATGATCTCCAGTTAAATCTTTTCTTAAAGAGTCTGCAACGGCTGTTAGTGTTGAGAAATTTGTTATCGTACCCATTGTTTTCTACCCCTTCACCTTTGGAAACAGCCCCTGCATCAATCCTTTTTTGTGCTGCTGTAGTTCTTCAATTTTATTTATTTGCTCACTAATCAATTTGTCTATTATTGAAAGGAAAGAAGCAATTTTTTGTTGTTCTTTTTTGGAGGGTTTAGGAAGCATTGTATCATAAACAATTTTACTGCTGATATTTTTTACTATTCCACCAGCTGCAAATTTTTCATACTGTTCTTGCATATAATCCGAGTTCAGAATTTGTAGTAAAAATTGCTTATCAAAGTCGTTTTCATACTCTCGTAGAACAAACCAACCATCATAAATATATCCATCTAATTCCAACAAATAAGTTCTGCCATAACTCATTGAGTTTGCTAAGATCAATTCACCTTTCCATACTTCTCGGGACTTCTTAGCTCCTTCCTTTGTTATTTTTTCCTCTACTTTACTAATTACATGATCATCCTCAGAACCAGTATCACCAATTTTAATCCAATTAACTCCATCATCACTTTCAGTTCTAAATTGTTTTATGGGTCTTGGCGAACTTCCTCTATAGAGTTTGATTGAGTCTGAAAATTGAATTAAATCCCACTCCCCATCTTTCTCAAACTCTGGAAAGCGAACTTTTGGAACCGTCTCACCTTCTTGTGGAAATAAGTTTTGCAGTAGCCCTTTTTTGTGGTCTTTAAGGGCTTCCAGCTTTTTGTTGTGGGCGACGATTAACTTATCTAAGGAGGAAAGGCAATCGGCGATTTTTTGTTGTTGGGATTCATTATCTACAATTGGTATTTGGCAAGTAATGATTTGTTTTGGATAAATATGCTTAACAGTTGTACCCGAAACTAATTTTATTATCTCCCTTTTGGAATGATTAAGTAAATAACTTAGGAAAATTGAATTAACTCTTAACTTTGGTCGAAGAATGTTCATGTCCCCTCCAAGTAGTACATCATCAAGAGTAATTGCAGAGGCTTTTGCCAAACCATCTGGTGTTACATCCGAGCTCGGCATCAAAATATCTCCAGATTCACTCCTAAAACCATCTTTTTTATCTGTTCTTGAGTAAATATCTAAAATGATTTCACTATACTTCGTAAACAACTCACCATAATGAATACATAATTCAGTACCATCTTCATTAATATCAGATTTAGAAAATGTACTCCCCCTATACACGTCACAAATTTTTGACACCCTAGTAATTGCCCAATGCCCAGTAGGTTCATCAAATCTTAACTCGGGTATCACCAGCTTCAATTCTTTATTCATAAGCAGCTAACCCCGAGATTTCGCGCCCTTCCGCCAATTTCTTAAGTTGGGGAACTAAGTCTTCCATCAAAGCCAGTTCTTTGGTTCGGCGTTCTTTCCAACTGAGTTCGAGGGGTTCCAGTAAATCAGTGAGTTTTTCCCCGTCAAAGATCATACGATTCATAATTTGTTCCACAAAGGTTTTCAGCTCTGCTGTTTCCAAGCCATGTTTATTTGCTATCTCGGCTATTTCTTTATTGTGCTTATCAACCTTAAAGGTTTCGTAGCCTTCGCGAAGGGTTTGCACATCTTTACCGCTTTCCCAGTCCAGACTGTTTATATAATCCGTCAGGTCTTCCTCTTCTTCCATCAGGTTCGCGTTGGACTTCAGTAAGCTAATCACCTGAGCCTTAGACATCTTTTGCTTGGATGGTTTTTTCTGGGTGCTGTCAGCCACCAGATTCATAATGTAGTCGTAGTCAATCACCGCAGAGGCAAACAATACAAACTCAAAATCCAGTTGTTGGATATCCTCTGAGGCCTCATCTCCTTTTTTATCCTGAATGGCTCGTAATTGTTTCGCAGTTTCTAAATATGAGCTTCTGAATTCCTGTAATGAATCAGCCGGAAGTATGCTCTCAATTTCGGCTTGTTGTTTTTCATCCAGATCGGTGTATTGATCCAACTGGGTTTTAAGGCGCTGCACTTCCTTAAAGTTCTTTACAAAAGCCACTTTTGCCGCATCTCCTCTTAAACTATACACTTCTGAAGGTTCATTTACCAGATTGTGCTCCTGCATAAATTCACCCAGTTTTTCTACAGCTTCCTGATATTTGTCAATAACCACGGGAGCAGGATCGACCATCCAGATTTCTTTGGCATTACCTGCATCTTCTCCGGAAAAGAGAGCAATGGCCTGATTAACCAAATCCTGCTGTGAACGGAAATCCAGAATATTCCCATACGGCTTACTATCGTTTAACACACGGTTGGTACGGGAGAAAGCTTGTATTAAACCATGATACCGAAGGTTTTTATCTACGTACAGCGTATTGAGGTATTTGGAATCAAAACCGGTTAACAGCATATCTACCACAATGGTAATATCAATCTTGTTTTTATGCGGATAATCTTTGTTGCTGTATTTCTGATTCTTGATACGACTTTGTACATCCTGATAGTATAAATCAAAATCGTTAATGCTGTGATTGGTCCCGTATTGCTCATTATAGTCATTAATGATCTCAATCAGAGCTTGCTTCTTTTCTTCTGGATTATGCTTGTTGTCTTCTTTTTCCTGAGCTAAATCTTCCTGGAGTTGTTTGATATCTTCCGCATTCTTTTGGCTTTTTTGATCGCCATCTTTTGCAATCAATTGCGCAGGAGGAGAAAATACACACGCAATATTTAATGGAGCATAGTCTTCATCTTCGAAACTCTTTTCTTTCTGAAGTGCCCTAAACAAACGATAATACTCAATAGCATCATTAATGGATGACGTAGCGAAAACGGCATTGAACTTTCGTTGGTTAGTTGCCGCATTATGTTTGTTTATAATAGCTTCAGCAACGGCTTGTTGTGTAATGCCTTCGCCAGGCTTCACAAGCTTCTCATCTTTGCCTTTGAAATAATCGATATGGAAACGTAATACATTTCGGTCATCGATGGCATGAGTTATGGTGTATGCATGAAGTTCCTTTTCAAAAATGGTCTTCGTAGTCTTGTAGTATTCAACCTCACCTTCACGCACTTTATAGGTGGCATTATCATCAAAAATGGGAGTTCCGGTAAACCCGAATAACTGAGCTTTAGGAAAGAACTCTTTAATTGCCTTATGGTTTTCGCCAAACTGAGAACGATGACACTCATCAAAAATGAATACCATGCGTTTATCACTTAATGGCTCTAACCGTTCTTTGTAGTTCTTTTTATAAGTTCCATCTAATGCCAGCCCTAATTTCTGTATTGTCGTCACAATCACCTTATCTTCATAAGAAGTAGAGAGTAATCGTCTCACCAACATTTCGGTATTAGTATTTTCTTCTACACTGCCTTCCTGGAACTTGTTGAACTCTTCACGAGTCTGTCTATCCAAATCTTTACGATCTACAACAAACAAACATTTCTCAATCTCCGGATTACTTTTTAATAGTGTTGAAGCCTTAAAAGAAGTAAGCGTTTTCCCACTTCCCGTTGTATGCCAAATATAACCATTTCCCCGATTCTCATTAATGCAGTCCACAATCCTTTTCACAGCATAAATCTGATAGGGTCGCATCACCAGCATTTTCTGCTCACTTTCCACCAATACCATATACTTACTGATCATTTCAGCCAGAGTACATTTGGACAGAAATTTCTTCGTGAACGGTTCAAGATGCGTTATTTTCTTATTGTCTTCATCTGCCAATTGATAGATGGGGAGGAATTGCTCATCTGCATTAAATTGAAAATGCTGTTTTTTGTTATTGGCGAAGTAAATAGTGTTACTTCTGTTGCTTACAATAAACAACTGCATAAAACACATCAGAGAATTGCCATAACCGTTGCCGGGTTCATTCTTATAATCCACAATTTGCTGCATGGCTTTACGCGGAGAAATATCCAGTCTCTTCAATTCGATCTGAACCACCGGTAACCCATTAATCAACAGAATTATATCATACCGCTGATTGCTGTTTTCGGTATTCATTCGTAACTGGGTAATCACCTCAAAGTCATTCTTACACCAATCCTTAATGTTTACCAGAGTATAATGTAGAGGAGTACCGTCTTCCCGCTGGAAATATTGTTGTTCCCGAAGCTTTTTGGAAGCTTCAAAAACGTCCGGCTCAATGATATCTTCTCTAAGTCTTAGAAATTCATTTTCTGAAAGACGTACTCGATTCAGTGTTTCAAACTTCTTTTTGAAGTTTTCCTCAAGAGCGTACCTGTCTGTAATATCAGATCTGTAAGTATACTTAAGCTCTTGTAGATACTTAACTAAACTTTCTTCTATCTGGTGTTCTTTGATCATGCAATAAGATAATATTTTAATAATAACTTGATATACCTTATTGAACAAAAGAGGAGAGGTTTATAATTTTTGTATAACCCCCAACCCCTCAATAACCAATCCGGCATTTACTAAACTGATGGCGGTTTTCTGGGCTTTCTTGCTGGTTTTGTCGCCGTTGGGTCCGTAAATGGGATCGTCGATGATGGGATAGCCCCAATGTTCTAAATGCAAACGAATCTGGTGGGTGCGTCCGGTTTTAGGTTCGCATTTAATGATGGCGGAATCTTCTTTTCGTTCTATAACGGTGAAGATGGTTTCAGCAGGCTTGGCGTTGGTCAGGTCGGGATTACTTTCAAAGACAAATCCCGTTTTACGCTTGATGGGTGTGTTAATGATCACTGAATCTTCTTCCGGAACTCCCGAGACTTCAGCGAAATAGGTTTTTTGTACTCTGCCTTCGGCAAACTCTGTCATGGCGCGCTGGGCAAAGGCTTTGGTTTTGGCAAAGAGTACGATTCCCGAAGTCACGGCGTCTAAGCGATGCACAATTTTCAGATCGGCATAGCCCATATCTTCCAACATAGCCGTGAGTGTATTCTTGAAATAACGTCCTCCCGGATGCATCGGCAACGGCGCGGGTTTATACACGGCGATCCAGTCGTCAGTTTCCTGCAGGATCTCAATTTCATCCGGCACACTGGGTTCGATAACATTGGGGTTGTGATGGAAAACAGAATCGGATTTTTTGAGCAAGACATCCGGCGCAGCAGATTCTTCATTCAATCCCACTCTCCCGTTGTGGATCCGTTTTTCCCATTCTGCTTCAGCGCGAAAGGGAAACCGAACCGACATCATCTCCAGTAATGATCTTCCAACAAATTCGTCCTGAACTTTAAAACGATGTGTGATCGGATAGGGCGATATCAGCCGTACTTTACGACTGTTCAGCTGCTTGTTGTTCGGAAGCATGTCGGTGTTTGAAGTCGTCGCCGAAATAGTTGTACCATTTGCGGAAAGGTTTAAAGGCATTTTCAGGATCAAAAGGTCGGCGGTATTCGCTTTGTTTACATTCTTCGCTGCAACAGCCTTCCATGATGTGTGCGCCTTCTTCTGAGCATACAAACAGCTTATTGCATTCCATATTGGCACAATTCACGTAGGTATCGGCAGGTTTTCCGGTGATCTCGCATTTGGCGATCGGAGACAGATCTTTGGGATTTACAGGAACCACCAATCGATCATCAAAGACAAAGCATTTTCCTTCAAAGTGCTTGCCTTCTTCTTCTTTGGCGTAGCGAAGGATTCCGCCGTGCAACTGGTTTACATCGTCCCAGCCTTGCTCTTTCATCAGCACAGAAAATTTCTCACATCGAATTCCGCCGGTGCAGTACATCAGCACTTTTTTGTCTTTGGGGATCTCAGCTTCTTCCAGCCATTGCGGAAAATCGAAGAAGTTTTCGACATCCGGTTTCAATGCTCCTTTAAAGTGACCGATCTTGGATTCGTAATTATTTCGCACATCGATCATCACGTAATCATCCTGCTCTTCCATTACTCTGCGCCACTCGGCCGGCGATAAATGGTTTCCTCCGTCTTTGGGATCAACTCCATCCACATGTAGAGATACAATTTCTTCACGGACTTTACAGATCAACTTGGAAAACGGGATATAGTCTGATTCATCCGTCTTAAACTCGGTGTTTTCAAATCCGGGGATGGCTCTCAGGTCCGCTTTATACTGCGCCATTTGCTCGGGAGTACCGGCAGCGGTTCCGTTTATTCCTTCTGAGGAAATATAAATACGTCCTTTTATGCCCAGGTCTTTGCAGTATTGTTTGTGCTGTTTGGCAAACTGCTCGGGATGCTCGATCGTATTAAAGTAGTAGTAGAGAATAACTTCGTACATATTTCTTAGCGCAATTCTCGTTTAAAATATTATCTTTTCAGTGGAGTTTATCCTACGGGGCAAAGTTACGAATTTTCTATATAAATAATGATGAGGAACCTATGAAGCATACGCTACGACTTCTTATTCTGACCATTTGCATAACGCTTGGTACAGCCGATATTCACGCTCAGGATGGTCGGGAAAATATTCGGGAGATATTATCTGAGTTTAATGCAGGAGCACTAAGCGCAGATGAGGCTTATCTGCATATGAAAGATGTGTATGAAAACGGACAGCTTCATAAATGTTCTACTCCGTTGCATATATTTGCTCATAAATATAAAGATGACATTTCTGAGCGTCTGCTGGATTCGGAACAAACCAGGAAAGAAAAGTCGACAGCGGCAACTTATACAAGTGCATCAGGGAAATTTGTGTTTACGTATGAAACAACCGGCGATAATGCCGTTCCAACGGCCGATGCCGATGAGAATGGGGTGCCTGATTATGTGGAATGGGCGGCAATTTCAGCGGACTCAACGTATAACCATTTAATTACAAGATTAGGATATACCGACCCTATTCCGGAGGGTTCAACTTATGATATGTCTTTTGAGGAGCTGAATTTTTATGGATACACTCAAACTATAAGTAGTAATGGCGGTCCGGGAACAAACATCGTGATCGAAAATGATTTTGTGGGTTTTCCTGATAACGATGATCCTGATGGAAATCAGCGTGGAGCACTTAGAGTAACTGTGGCTCATGAATTTAAGCACGCCATTCAATTTACTCAGAATAATTTTGAAGGGGATTCAGATCAGTGGGTAGAAATGGATGCGACGCTGGTGGAAGAAGTAGTGTACGATGAGGTTAACGATTATTATAATTATTTGGGCGGCACTGGAGATATTTTTGGGAATCCGGGAGTAACAGTGGTTGCCGGTTCGTATGAGGATATAACATGGGCGCTGTATTTTCATGAAAAAATAGGCGCTGATTTTTGGCCTGGTGCCTGGAGCAGAATCGAAAATAGCGTTAGCGATCTTCCTTTGTTGGACGCTGTTGAACTTGAGTTGACCTCCCGCGGATTAGACTATACGGAATCACTCTTAGAGCTTTATGCATGGCATTTCGCTACCGGTTCCTATACTAATGTGAACTTTGGGTTTAATGAGAGCTTCTTTTATCCCACACCAAATTCCCAGAGAACGGATACTCAAATAGGTGATCAGTTTTCAGAGGATATTAGTCTGGGTAGATTTGCGAGCTATTTTGTGAATGTGAAGCCACCACCCAGCCAACCGGGGGATGCTTCGGTGTTGATCGATACTGAATCTTCGGATATCAGTCTTGCCGTTGTCGCCATATTTAAAGATGAAACGGTTGCATTCGAATATGCCGATGCGGAAGCCGGATTTTTTGTGGTTAATGAAGGGTGGAAGTGGGCTGATATTGAACGTGTGGGAGCGATAGTCTTAAACGAGAATAGAAGCAATGCGCAGACTTTTAAAATCAGAATTTCGAATTCATTTACTACTTCTGTATTTACTGACGATACAAAACCGAATGTAACTGAGCTTAAGCAAAATTATCCGAATCCGTTTAACCCAAGCACGACTATTCCGGTGAGTATATCTGAGTTTCAGAAAGTTAAAATCGACGTATATGATATTACGGGAAGATTGGTGAGATCGGTATTTAACGGAACGCTTCCAAGTGGAAATCATGCGTTATCGGTTAATCTGGAAGATCTGGCATCCGGGGTGTATATGTATCGCTTGCAAACCAATGATATGGTTCAAATCAAAAGAATGACACTGGTTAAATAGTCAATCAATATCCAATGATGAACAAGGAACATCCAACTTCCAGTTGTCAGCAGTCCTGTGAGTGACATTGGAAACTGGATGTTGAGTGTTGAACTTGTTTCAGGATCTTTGCGGGGACTCTCCTCCATAATTAACGTCATCCTGAGGATACCTCCGAAGGATCTGCACAACTGAAGAATAAGCTCAAAGATTTATTTCCTGCAAGCACACCGGGCGTGAACGCCCTACTAGCATAAATTTTGGTGCATGATTTTTAAACCAGCAGGTCCTTTAGGGCCGGTGGTTTGCGATTTACCAGCCTATAATCACTGCGGGATAAATCCCTGGCTGGTTTACTTGAGTAAATCTAAATCACCATCAACATTCAGTATTAAGTTCACCAGAGAGGACTTCAGTCCGAACGGAGATACAGATTAATTTTAATGATTAAAAAACTTTCTCATACATACGACGCAGGGCTTTGTTCATGATACGTGAGTCAGATTCAAGATCTATTCCTTACAAAGATCCCGAAATAAATTCGGGATGACCTATTTGTTATTATTGTGATTAATTAGTGAATGCAGTATCCAGCGTCCAGCTAAGAACGAAACATGAGTGACAATGGACTTTGGACGTTGAGTGTTGGATGTTGAATTACTGCTTACCCACCGGGCGTGAACGCCCTACTAGCATAAATTTTGGTGCATGATTTTTAAACCAGCAGGTCCTTTAGGGCCGGTGGTTTGTGTCTTGATTAAGGATGTTTTAAATAGAAGACAATAGTATTAAAACCCCAGACGTCATCCTGAACTTATTTCAGGATCTTTGTAAAGGCTCTTAATTTCAATGAACCTCTTATTAATAATCAAAGGAGTTATCTTTAGTTCTTTCTCTAACATTGGGGAGAGAGACTTTTTAAGCAAACTCAGAATTCTGTTAAAGCGTCCCCTTCCCTCGAAGAAGGGAAGGGACTAGGATGGGTTCCTTCAGGGCGGCGCGGTTTGCGGTTTAGCTACCTACAATCGCTGCGGGATAAATCCCTGGCTGGTTTACTTGAGTAAATATAACGCACCATCAACATTCAGTATTAAGTTCACCAGAGAGGACTTCAGTCCGAACGGAGATACAGATTAATTTTAATGATTAAAAAACTTTCTCATACATACGACGCAGGGCTTTGTTCATGATACGTGAGTCAGATTCAAGATCTATTCCTTACAAAGATCCCGAAATAAATTCGGGATGACCTATTTATTATTATTGTGATTATTTAGTGAATGCAGTATCCAGCGTCCAGCTATGAACGAAACATGAGTGACAATGGACATTGGACGTTGAGTGTTGGATGTTGAATTACTGCTTACCCACCGGGCGTGAACGCCCTACTAGCATAAATTTTGATGTATGATTTTTAAACCAGCAGGTCCTTCAGGGCCGGCGCAATGTGTATCCCGAATTATCTCAACATCCATGATGAACAAGGAACATCCAACGTTCATATACCAGAAGTTATGTGGTGGACATTGGATGTTGAGTGTTAAGTGTGGAAGGAAACTAAACACTAAACACTCAAAACTCATCACTACCTAGAAGGCAAGATCTTCCCTTCAACAACACCGAATCCAATTCTGTAATCATCGTTCTCGGCATATCCGGTCATGATCACATTATCGTTATCCTGAATGAACTTTCTTTCTGATCCGTCACTGAGTTTGATCGGTTTGGTTCCTTTCCAGCTCAGTTCGAGCATACTTCCGTATGAATCCTCTGTATTTCCGCTGATAGTTCCGGATGCGTACATATCGCCCGGGCACACATTACAACCGGTAACCGTTTGATGTGCCAATTGCTGAGCCATACTCCAATACATGTATTTGTAATTTGAGGTAGCCAGTTTATGAGGTTCATCCAAAGATTCGTTATCCAGATACACTTCCAGATTGATATTGAAAGTAGAACGGTTTTTCTGTTTTAAATAAGGAAGCACCTCGGGGTCTTGTTCCGGCATATCAATACGAAAAGGAGAAAGAGCTTCGAGTGTTACGATCCATGGAGAAATACTGGTTGCCCAGTTCTTGGCAAGAAAAGGTCCCAACGGCTGATATTCCCATTTCTGAATATCACGCGCACTCCAGTCGTTAACTAGAACCATCCCGAAAATATGATCTTCAGCATTATCAACGGAGATGGTGTCGCCTAAGTGATTACCGGGTCCGGTGAAAAAGCCAACTTCCAACTCAAAATCTACCAGCTTACTTTCACCAAATACCGGCTGGTAGGAATCGTTTGGGATCGTTTGTCCTTTGGGTCTATGAAGATCGGTTCCACTTAACACTACGGAGCTTGCTCGGCCATGATACCCCACGGGCAGGTGTTTCCAGTTCGGCATTAGCGCATTATCAGGATCGCGAAACATGGATCCCACATTGAACGCATGTTGCTCGGAAGAATAAAAATCAGTGTAGTCTCCGATCTCAACAGGCATAACCATTTCTACATCTTCCATTGGAATAAAAACTCTGGATCGCAGAAGGTCGTCATCGCGGAGTGTTGGGTTGTCGTCCCGTAGCAGTTCAGTAAGAGTATTTCGTGCTTCCTGCCAGGTTGGTTTTCCAAGGCTCATAAAAAAGTTAAGGGTAGAATCCTGGAACACGAACTGCTCATTCAAATACGGACCGTCGAATAATCCGGCTTCATCAAGAACAAAAAGATCGATCACATACTCACCGATCGCTGAACACAGATGGATCTCTCCTTCTTCGGTCTCAAAAGCTCCGTACGGTAAATTCTGGATAGGAAAATGAGAGTCTTTAGTAACAGGTATAAAAGAAGTAAGCATTGGAATTATTTTGAGTTGTGAACCGAAAGCATAAGGTAAAAAAACCATGATTAGTATATAACACAAATTAGCATTCCCTCTGATTTGGGAACACAGTAAGTAAAAATTAGTAAATCTTGTGTGCGGTGCACCTTAAAAAGTGCTTTTACTAGCTCAGATGAAAGGTGTACCAGCTTTTAATTTTAACGAACAGAGAGGATATGAAATCCAAAAATATACTAACATTATTAGTGATAGGAATTTTTTCTATTTCACTTACAAGTTATACTCAAGCTCAGGCTGTGATAGGCCCTGAACTTCAAAACACCCTAAACACTGCTGTGGAGTCTGTAGAGGTAGTTATTACCTTTAGAGGCTATGATGCTCCCGGAAACGGTGAAGTAGCAATACTAAATGATGCGGGCATTACAGTGGGTTATTTATTCCAAAGTTTACCTATGGCCGGAGCTGTTGTTACTCCCGAACAGGTAACTGCATTGGCATCGAATCAAAAAATAAGATCTATCTATTTAAATAAAGAACTGTCTTATTTCAATAATGATGCCAGAGCGATCACAGGAGTAGATAAAGTTCAATCTAACGCTGACTTTACTTCTCAAAACGGAGGTTTCCCAATTTCAGGAAAAGGAATTGGTGTTGTTGTAAATGACAGTGGAGTTGATGGAACGCATCCAGATCTAGAATATGGAACGGCACTGGTTCAAAATGTGCTGGGATCTACAAACTTGCACGCATACAGCGATTTAGGACCCGTGACTTATCTTGAAGATGTGCCTAATACAGATACCAACTCAGGTCATGGTACACATGTAGCCGGAACAGTTGGCGGACGTGGTGTTGCATCAAACGGAAAGCATCAAGGTGTTGCACCGGGTGCGGATCTAATAGGTTATGGATCAGGAGGAGCGCTTTTTGTGCTCGATGGAATTGGTGGTTTTGATTATGCGATTACACACCAATTTGAATATGGAATTCGCGTGATCACTAATTCATGGGGTTCTTCAGGTAATTTTGACCCGAACCACCCGATTAATCTGGCTAGTAAAATGGCATACGATCGTAACATTGTTACACTTTTTGCTGCCGGAAATGAAGGTCCGGGCGAAGACACTCATAATCCATACGCTAAAGCGCCATGGGTGATTTCTGTTGGAGCAGGAACGAAAAGCGGTGAGCTTGCTGATTTTTCTTCAAGAGGAACAAAAGCAAGAAGCGGTACTTTTGAGCTGGACGGTAAGACATTTACCTTTGTTGATGAACCAAGTTTGGTTGCTCCGGGTGTTGATATTATTTCAGCAAGAACAGCAGCTCCAATTCCTTTATTAGGCGCTGAGGCTGATGCAGAGTTAATAGAACCGGCTTTTCTGCCATTCTATACTACCTCAAGCGGAACATCAATGGCTACTCCGCATGTGGCAGGAATTGTTGCACTTTTGTTGGAAGTGGATCCCACTTTAACACCGGATGAGGTAAAAAGCATCCTTCAAAGTACAGCTACGAACATGCAAAGCAGAGAAAGCTGGGAAGTTGGTACAGGTTATGTAAATGCTTTTGCAGCAGTTCAAAAAACATACAATAGAAATGCTGAGTTCGGAAGCACCATTAACGCGAACAGAGAATTCAACGGCGAAGCTCAGTTTGATATTCAGACAACTCCGTTTACGGTTAACTATGATCCTACAGGAGTTACAAACGAGACGCATAATTTCAGTCTAACCGGAGATGAAAGCGTGCTTTCAGTTCGTGTCAGCTTAGAAGGTGTTGCCGGTGAAACAGGAAACCCTGTTAACCTGATCGTTATTGATCCGAATGGTGTTGAATACAGCTCAGGAATTCCTGTTCTGTTTACACTTACCTATCTGAGAGAAGTACAGGTTACAAATCCTATAGCAGGTGATTGGACCGTGGAAATACGAGGACTCAGAGGTGATGAAGCTAACCCAACAAATGGTGTTGGTATAGCTGAAACAGTTTCCGGTATTATAAAAACGCAAACAGCAAGTGGCTACACCGGCTTAAATGATATAAGCGGACATCCCGCCGAAACAGCGATCAAACTTGCAATTTCTGAAAGATTAACAGACAGCTTTAACGATAAAAACTACAAGCCAAACAAAAACCTGAAGCGTATTGAACTTGCAGAGTATTTGGTTATGGGACAAGAGATCCGACAATCACTGCCTCTGGATGGAACTACATTCAGTGATGTAGACGGAGCTTTCGAAACACTTATAACTCAATCAGTAGTAGCTCAGGGAGCGCCACTAAAAGACACCACTCAATTTGACGATGGTGTTATGCTTACGAGCTCGGTTTCAAGTTTTAATCCCAAAGGTAATGTAAGCAGAGCCGAACTTGCTTATTCTTTAGTTCAAAGTTTAGGATTACAGTGGGCTGCTGAAGCAATAGGTACAGATGATGTTACCGTTGTCTATAATGGCGAGAGAATTGCTGTTGAAGACTCAGATGAGATCCCGGCAGTGTTCAAGCCTTATGTGCAAATTGCGATTGATCTGAACATACTGAATGTAACGTTCAGCCTTGAGCAAGGATCTTATGATCTGGAACCTGTAATTACAGCCGAGTTCAATCCCGGTGAGAACGTAAGCAGAGCAGATTTCGCGGTTGCAGCTACAAGAAGTTCTACTGCACAATTCGAAAGCACTGAAACCCAGGCTAAGGCATTGCCACAAGGTGAGGAAGTACTTACGGAACAGGTTACAGAATTTGGATTAGGTCAAAATTATCCGAATCCATTTAACCCAAGTACTACTATTTCTTACTCTGTTGCTGAACACTCAGATGTTACTTTAAATGTGTTCAATATGCTTGGACAGAAAGTAGCTACATTGGTGAACTCAACACAAAGCGAAGGTTCTTATACGGTAACTTGGGATGCTTCGAATGTGGCGAGTGGTATCTATATTTACCGCTTGCAGGCAGGGAACAAAGTATTCACAAGAAAAATGAATCTGATCAAATAGTATACGTTTGATCAAAAATCACAGCCGGGTGTTTAACTGCATCCGGCTTTTTTTATGAAATTAAGTTTAATTCCTGCAGATCCTCAACGGGTTCATCGAAGCTGCAGCTGCCGAATGAGGTTACAGAAAGCGACCGAAACATATGGAGCTCTTCTAATGAAATAGAATGTGTTTTCCAGGAAAACGCAGATTTTCTAAAAGAGAAGTTTGAAGCGTTTTCGTCATTCAGAATTTCCAGTAGCTCTGCTTCACTAAGTTTTTTGGAATAACTTAACAGGGAAGCTCCGAAAACATTCAGAAAACCATGCATCTTAGTTTGTACAGAATCATTAAAGTGACGAACAGGATGATGTAAACCGGCTGTGAATTTTAGAGGGACATCATTTTGCCGCGAAAAAGAAATTGCTTCAGCCAGATAATCAGTTGGGGGAAATTGAAAAGCTTCCACTCCACCACAACGGATCTTAAATCCGGAAAAGGAGTAATTTTCCTTTTCATTCGACTCAAGCCATTCATTGTGTCTATGAATGCCCTGAACAAGTTCTTTGGCATATTTTATATCGAAATCAAATCCCGGCACTTCGAAAAAGATCTGGTGGGGTAATAATTTAGACTTGGCCATGGATTGAACCGCGTAGCCAATCGCAGCTTGAAGGTAGGATGAGTTTTCTTCCTTTAGACAAGCCGACGGTATCTTAATTTCTAAAGTGGATATGCGTATTTTTTTTGCTGTGGATGCAAGAGCATTTTCAATGGCTTCTACAGTGTTGTCGATCACTTTTTTGAAACCATCAACATCATCAGAAGCAGCACCAACCAACGTTATTTTAAAGGGAGAAGGAGATTCAGGCTCCGCATCAATGAGTGTGATCAGTTCAGACAGAAGACCGGTTCCCACAACAAATTTTGAAAGCATCCAGGCTTCCTTCTGTTCAATATGAGACAGATATTTACTGAAAGCCTCCTCCAACGGCAACTCTGAAGGCGGATATAAGCCCGCATAATCAATAATATCGGATAAAAAAGGATATAGGCTGGTCTTCAACTCGGTTTAATTTTAAGGCGATGATTTCCTGAATAACATAACAGTATTCTAACAAAAGTGAGAATTTTTCGGTTTTAAATGATGATTAAAACTGATAAATCCATTATTAATCGGTAATATTTGACAAAATCAGACTTTTGTTGCTAATTGAAGATAACTAACTACACGATATGAATAAATCAGAAACGATAAAGGCGCTTAGTGAGCGTCTCGATCTTACCCAAACTCAAACAGAAGAGTTATATAATGCTCTTGTGAGCAAACTTACCGATCATTTAGCAGCAGATACAGGATTTAGTATACCGGATTTCGGAAGTTTTAGTTCGGAGATCAGAGAAGAATACAAGTCTTATAATCCACATTATAAGCAAATGATGATGTTACCAAAAAAGAAAGTGGTGCGCTTTTCACAAAGTTCTGCTCTAAAAGACGAGTTTAATGAGGAAGCATTATGAGCACTAAGATCACATTTTCAGAACTGGTAAAAGCATTTGCGGAAACTCACGACCTCACTCAACAAAAGGCAGAAGATCTGATCAGAGGAATTTTTGATTTAGTAGTTGATGACCTGGAAGACAATGGAAAAGCTTCTATTACTAATTTCGGAAGTTTTGAGTTAAAAGAAGTTGCAGAAAGAACGGGTATAAACCCCCAAACAAAAGAAGAGATTATAATTCCGGCTCATAATAAGGTGTCTTTCAAACCTTTTAAAGCGTTAGAAAGCACGGTAAATGCACCTTATGCTGACCTTGAGCCAAGGCTGTTGGGGGATAACCCCAAAGCCGAAGAAACACCGGTTAAAGCTGAACCTGAAAGCGTAGAAAAAGAGTTTGAAGATCCTTTCGAAGCTGTAATTGATCCTGAAAAGAGTTCGGGAGAAAAGGAAGAATTAGAGGGAGAGGAAGAAACAGAAAAAGAAACACCGCCTCCTGTATATAAAGCATCCGAGAAGGAAGAAAAAAGTAATACCGGGTGGCTGTTCATAATATTGATCTTACTACTAGCAGCAATAGGAATATGGTTTTTCTTTTTTAGAGAATCAGGTTCTTCTAGCTACAACGAAATGGCTGCTGATAACGAACCAACAACGCAGGAACAAGTGGAGCAACCGGAAAGAACGCCTCCTGATCCTGAGGTTAATGAACCGATGCAGCCGGAGCAAAAAGAAACCGTCAGTAGTCCTGATGAAAGCGCTGCAGTAAAAGAAGAGGCTACAGCAACTAGAACCACGCCTAAAGCAATGACTACTTATATCATTGAGAAGGATGAATGGTTGTGGGATATATCCAGAGAAGTATATGGGGAGCCGTATTTGTGGCCACTCATTTTTGAGGCTAATAAAACTGTTAATGATAATCCCAATTTAGTTGAACCTTCAAATACATTAATGATCCCGGTTTTGGTTGGGGATTCATCAAACTTGACAAAAGAGGATTATTCTACATTAGCAAAAGCTACGAAGTTAGTTTCTGAAGCATATGCTAAAGCAGGTAATTCTGAAAGAGCGAAGGAATACGCCAGATTTGCAGCAAAATATGAGAGGCACAGCAAAAATTAAGCAGTTAATATATCCAGAGTAAGAGCGTCTGCGATTTTTAGCCCCGTTGATGTAAGTCGGATCGCGTTTGTGTCGAAGAGAATCTTACCCTCAGATTCTTTTTGAGCAAGGCAGGCGATTTGCTCTTCTGTTAAGCAATAATCATATTTCGCTTCCAGAACTTTTAAGTCGATCCCTTTTACTGTTCGTAGCCCGAGCATGATTCGTTCTTCTGCAAGATGTTGAAGAGTTAACCTTTCTTTTGATGGCTCATTGAAGTCCTTAGTTTGAAGATAGTTCTTCAAATCAGGTTCGTTTTCCCATCTATACGCTGTTTTAAGGGATCTATCCCACCAGAAGGAATGTGCCCCGGGCCCTAAACCAAGATAGTTTTTATGCTCCCAGTAATTTGAATTATGAAGTGCCTCCGATCCGGTTTTAGCAAAATTACTCACTTCATAACGATGAATGTCTTTCTGTTTCAGCTTCTCTTCAACCAGTTCGAAATGCTTTTCAACGGTTTCATCTTCAGCGGGGATAAGTCTGCCCAGTTCGAGCTGCTTTCCCAGTCTTGTTTTAGGCTCAATGGTTAAGGAATAAGCCGAAACATGAGGCGGGTCAAACTGTAAAAGAATGTCCAGATCTTTTTCCAGCATTTTTAAAGTCTGACCGGGATTCCCATAGATAAGATCGGCAGTAAATACATTGATATCCGAGGCTTTAAGCAACTCCAAACACTTTAAAGCTTCTGCCGAATTATGAGTTCGGTTCATAAAAAGGAGCAACTCTTCGTCGAAGGTTTGAACTCCCATACTCACTCGGTTTACGCCGAGGCTTTTTAGTCCCGCTAAATATTCTTTGGTTACATCATCAGGGTTTAATTCAACGGTAACTTCTTTCAATTGTGTATTGAAAGTGTCGTTCAGAGCTGAAAATATTTTGTCGAATTGAGGGATAGTAAGTAAAGACGGAGTTCCTCCTCCAAAGTAGATGGTGTCGATAACATCACTTGAATAGAAGGTGTTCTTTTTTGAACGGATTTCCTCAATGAGTGCATCAACAAAGGCATTTTTGTTATCGGGTTTGGTAACAAAATAAAAATCGCAATAGGAGCAAGCTTGTTTACAGAACGGGATATGGATGTAGATTCCGGACATAATTAGGAATAGTTGAATTAGGGATAGGAGAATAACTGTTCCTAATTCTATATTCTCCTGTTCCTAATTTTTAGAATAAAAAGGATTCTCGTCGTATTTGTCTTTTTGCTGGTAAGCCCGAATGTACTTCACATAATTAGAAGCGTATTTCGGAATAGATCTAATTTCTTCGTCGGTAAGTTTGCGAACGGCTTTAGCAGGAGAGCCCATGTACATGTATCCGCTTTCCAGAGTTTTGCCGGGAGGAACCAATGTGCCCGCTGCAACGATCACGTCCGGCTCAATCACAACTTCATCTAAAATGGTAGCATTAATACCAATCAACACACGATCTTTAATGGTGCAACCGTGAACTACAGCTCCATGACCAATAGTTACTTCGTTACCAATAATTGTTGGTCCGGTTTGATTCATTACATGAATACAAACATTGTCCTGAACATTGCTTTGGTTACCTATCTCAATAAAATTCACATCACCTCTGATAGTAACATTAAACCAAACACTGGATTCCTTTCCAAGTTTTACGTCGCCAATGATATCTGCGCTTGGAGCTACAAATGCAGTTTCATCAAATTGAGGTGTTCTTTTTAAAAATTCGTAGATCATGAGTCTTTGTACATTATATATAAGTAAGGCGAAATTACTGCCAATAGGGTTATAAGATAAAAGAATAATATCCCAAAAGTTTTAAGAATGGATTTCCACCAGGAGTTTTCAAATACCTTTTTGAGATAAATAATAAAGTAGATCATAAATAATGAGCGCTCAAGGATCTGAATTCCTGAAACTAAGTAATCAAAAAATGATCCCTCTTGAATACCGAAAAACGAATACGCCCAAGTAGTAATAATAGAAAATGAAAGCAGAACAAACCAAACAGAGTGAATGTGAAGCGAAAAGATCAGGTACTCAACATAGTAGCCTTTTCTTTTTTTGTGAAACCACCTAGTAATCAACGCAAAGAGAGGAACAAGTACGAACATGGACGTTTGAATCAATTTCCCAAAACTTGAATCGAATTGGTCGGAACTAAGATTCACTAAAAAGACCTGCGTACTTTCGGTTACTATAACCAGAAAGAAATAAAGAATACTTATAGAGATATAAATTCTGAGTGGCGGCAGATAGGTAGCACGATGACCTGAAATATATTCTTTGGTAATCTTTCCGGGCTTGAGAAAAAGATCTTTAAGCGTCTTGAAAACACGATTATCTACATTAAAGAGTGTTTCCACGGTATCTTCCAGATAAATGCGGAGAGGCAGTTTGGTAGGTTGAAACTTTTGCCCACAATTTGAGCAGTAGTTTCCTGAAACAGGCTCATTACAATTCAGACAATGGTTATCAGGGATGGTATCAAGATTGCTGCTCATAGCTGAAAGTATAAAACCCTGATGAATATTATTTAAAAAGAATCTGTGTGCAAGAAATAATACTCAGCGAATGAAGAATAGATAAAAACTTAAACCGCAGAACCTGAAGGATCTGCGTGTTTAAAATGACGTAACGAAACTTATGCTAGTAGGGCGTTCACGCCCGGTGGTTAATTTCTGGCTGTGTTGTTGGCACCCGAACTTGGTAAAAACTCAATTTCGGTCATTCCTGCGAAGGCAGGAATCTGGATCGTTATCACAGGTATATTCCTCTAAACCAATCCAGATCTCGGGCATACGCCGCGAGATGACTTTGCGGTTGAAGATTATTTCTAGCTTATCTGAAACTTCCTGGACCTAAGGAGCTCCCCTCCCTAATCTTAGGGAGGGGACGGGTGTGGGTCAGCAATCGGAGCTTTGTTGTTGTTCGGACTGAAATCCTCACTGGTGAACTTGACTGGGAACGTTCAATATGATTGAGGCTTGCTCAGGTACACCAGCCAGGGATTTATCCCGCAGCGAATTAAGGCAGGTAATTCCATAAACCGCAGAATCTGAAGGATCTGCTTGTTTAAAATGACGCAACGAAATTTATGCTAGCAGGGCGTTCACGCCCGGTGGCTGCGTGAATGGGAACTTTAATTACGAAATTAGAATCTCGTTAGTTAACATTTAAGCAGCGTCTTCCACATCATCCATTTTAACGCCAACGAGTCTGCTCACACCAGTTTCGGGCATAGTAACTCCATACATCATTTCAGCTTTACTCATGGTCTTTTTGTTATGAGTGATAATGATGAATTGAGTGTCTTCGCTAAAGCTTTTGATCATTTTAGCAAAGCGTTCAATGTTAGCGTCATCAAGCGGAGCGTCCACCTCATCAAGTACACAGAAAGGAGAGGGTTTAACCAAATAGATCGCGAAAAGTAAAGCAATAGCAGTTAGCGTCTTTTCCCCACCCGAAAGCTGAGAAATTCCTGAAGGTCGCTTGCCGCGTGGTTGAGCCAGAATCTCGATCTTAGCCTCGAGTGGATCTTCCACATCCTTTTCAATAATCAGATCACAGTTATCATCCTCAAAGAAGAGGGTTTTAAATACTTGTCTGAAATTAGTTCTGATCTCTTCAAAAGTAGTATTAAAGCGCTCAGTTGCTGTTTCGTTTATTTCTGCTATTGTTTCCAATAACTGTGTTTCAGCTTTATTGAGGTCGTCTATTTGTTCTTCATAGAAATCCAGGCGCTCTTTTTCTTCTTTATATTCGTCTATGGCCAGAGCGTTTACTTCACCAATATTATTCAGTTTTTGGCGAAGCCATCCTATTCGTTGCTTTACTTCGTCGGTAGTCATGTCATCCGGCATTTCGCCTTCAACCTGTTTCATCAGAATGCCATAGGTTTCCCAAATATGATCAGATAAAGCCTGACTTTGCATTTCCATTTTTTCCTTAGCCATAGCAAGGTGGTGAACCAATTCCATGTTCACTTCTTTCCTTCGACGAATTTCTTTCAGCTCTTTTTCAAACTCATTGATCTTGCCACGTTGAATACTGGCAGCTTCTTCTGCTTTTTTGAGAGCATCATCTGCTTCCACTTTCAGTTCTTGATTTGCCGACAGTTCTTCTTCTAGCGACGAAACTTGCTCGGTGTAGCTTTTGATGCGGGCTTTACTTTCTTCGGTTAACTTAGTTCTGTTTTCAATTCTGGACTGAACGCTGTTTATTCCGGTTTCAGCTCTTCGGACATCTCTTTCATGGTTTTCGACCTTGTTTTTAAGGTCCTGATGTTGGAGCTGAGCATCATTATATCTGGTCTGTGCTATGCTTCTTTCTTCTTCAAGAGACTCCAAAAGATCTTTCTTTTCATTCTGCTTTTTATCCAATTCAAGCATATTGGTTTGAAGCTCTTTTTGCTTTGGTTGGATGGAGTCTAATTCCTCTTGAGCAGAACCTTCGTTGGTTTTAAGATGATCTTTTCGGTTAACGAGCTCACCAATGTTCTTTTGGTACACTTGCACTTTAGAGCTTAAGCTATGTTGTTGTTGCTCAAGTCGTCGAACTTCTTGTTCTTTTTCTTTCAGGTTTTGACTTAGATTGCCAACATCCAGTTTTTCATATTTTTCTACAATTTGATCTAAGTATTCTTCGAGTTTTGTGATCTCTTTGGAAGTTTTAGCCTGCTCCTTTTCAAGTTTTTCGATCTTATCTTTTAACCCAACTCTGATTCCTGCGTTTTTACTCTTACTTCCACTTTGGAAAAAACCAGACTTAGTTACAACCTCACCGTCATAACTAACGCCGATTGAAGATGAGCTTTTAAGTTTAGAATATGCGTCTTCAACAGATTCGGTTACAACAATATTCCCAAGCAACAACTGCTTAAGTGCAGAATGCTCCCTTTTCGATTTCACCTGATCAAACAGGCTTCCGTCCATAACATCGTAGGTAGCTGCAAGTTGGTCTAAAGGAATAAAAGTTGCTCTTCCTTTTTTGTTTTCTTTAAGGATGTTCGCTGCTCTTTTTGCTTCATCAAGAGTTTTTATCACAACAAAGTTGAGAGCGTCGCCCAAAGCTGCTTCTAAAGCAACCGCATGTTTTTCATCGGTATCAAAAACTTCAGAAACTGTAGTTAGATCTTTGAATTCGAATCTGTGTTTATCGATAAGATATTTAACGCTACTTGGGAACGCTTCATTAGAACTGGCAAGTTCATTCATCAGCTGTATCTCTGACTCTAAAGAAGACTTTTTACTTTGTAGAGACCGTAATTCATCTTTGATCTCGTTCTGTTTTTCAGCAAAACTTTCCCTTTTTTCACGGGCGGTTTCCAGTTCAGACTCGAGTCCGTCTCGTTCTTCAGTAAGAGCGTCAAGTTTACCTTCAATTATCTTTTGTTCACCATTCAGGTTATCAACTTCATCATTAAGATCAACGATCTCGTCATCAATACGTTCAAGGTCACCTTCCGTATTTTCCAACCGGGATTCGATCTTGATTCTTTTGGTTTGAAGTTGATTTAACTCATTATTAGCACTGCTGAGCTGAACTTCTATTTCGTATAACTCGTGACGTTCGCGATTGTATTGCTGCTGAATTTGCGAATACTGTTTTTTAGATTCCTCTAAGGTGTTGGAAGATTTTTCCAGATCGTCATCAAACGATTCCAGGTTTTTTCGGCTATTTGCGAGTAGATCCATTAGTTCTTTCAGATCTATTTCACCTTGTTCAATATCTTTGGAATATTCTTTAATCACCTTTTCTTCATTCTGGATTTTTTCCTTGGTGATTCGAATAGAAGTGTCTGCTTCACGGATTGCATTATGAAGTTGACTTACCCGGCGCTGGGCTTCAGCCTGTTGTCTTTCTTTATCCTGAAGATTAGATCTGGCTTTTTCGTCCGAAGCTTCAAACTCTTCAGCTGCAACTGTAATCTCTTTTTTTTCTTTTTCAGCGTTATTAATTCGCTCCTGAAGTGGTTCAAGCTCTTCTTTGATCTTATTGAATTCATGAAGAGTGTATCCCTTATCCAGAGACTCAAGTTCTATTTTGTACTTTTTAGCTTTCTCCGCTTTTTCAGCCTGAATTTCTAAGGATCGTGTCTTTTTTCGAAGCTCGATTAACAGATCATCAACTCTTTGAAGGTCCTTTCTTGTTTCATCCAGCTTACGAAGTGTTCTTTTCCTTTGATCTTTATAACGAGTTACGCCGGCAGCTTCTTCAAACAAACGTCGGCGATCATTGTTCTTATCGTTCAAAATTTCTTCAACCATCTTGAGCTCGATCACGGAGTAAGCATCGGAGCCCATTCCGGTATCCATGAAAAGCTCCATAATATCTTTAAGCCGACAAGAAGTGTTATTGATCAAATATTCGCTGTCGCCCGAGCGATATAAACGCCGAGTAATAGTTACTTCGCTGTATTCGATAGGGAGAATGCCTTTGTCGTTAACAAAGGTGAGAGAAACCTCGGCCATCCCAAGCGCTTTCTTTTTAGCGGTTCCATTAAAGATGACATTGCTCATGGCAGAAGAGCGAAGCAGGGAAGGTCTTTGCTCGCCCAGAACCCAACGTAAAGCATCTACAATATTAGATTTTCCGCAACCATTTGGACCTACTATGGATGTAATTCCGCTGTCAAAACCAACCTTAGTTTTGTGAGCAAAGCTTTTAAATCCCTGTAAATTTAGTTCGGATATATACAATTTCTAAAATTTCAAATGGCAAATTTCAAAATTCAAACAAATTCTAAATTCAATGATCGGTATTTGTTTGATATTTGTCTTTTGAGAATTGATGCTTCGTTGTTGATTAGACTGTCATGATTTCACTTTCCTTTTGAGAAAGGTAATCGTCTACTTTTTTGATGTTACTGTCAGTTATCTTTTGCACTTCGTCTTCTGCTTCAAATTTAGAATCTTCAGGTAAAGACTCAGCTTCAACAGTTTTTTTAACTTCATCGTTAGCATCACGGCGACTATTTCTGATACTAATTCTGGTTTGTTCTGCTTTATCACGTGCAACTTTCACCAGCTCAGTTCTTCTTTCTTCAGTTAAAATGGGTAATGGGATTCTTATAAAATCACCGTCGTTCATCGGATTCAGTCCTAATCCGGCAGCCATTATAGCTTTTTCAATATCCTGAAGAGTAGATTTATCATAAGGAGATACCATAAGCATTCTGGGCTCAGGTACAGTGATATTTGCTAATTGTTGGAGCGGAGTTTGTGAGCCGTAATATTCAACTTTAACTCCTTCAATGAGAGCGGGATTAGCTTTACCTGCCCTAATATGAGAGAATTCTTTTTTCAGAAACGAAAAAGCTTCATCCATTTTTAAATCTGCTTCATCAATAATGTCTTGTAGTTCCTCTGGGATCATATCAAAATGTCTGGTGAATAATATTAAAGCCAAATAAGGCTTTGCGAAGTTACTAAAACTCATGGTTATTTATTAATAAAAAAAGCCCTCCTGAAATCAACCAGAGAAGGCTTGGGGTACAAAAACTAGATTTTTTACAGATAAACTATGGTGGCAACTACGGTGCCACTGTATTGCCCATTAATTTTATTTTTCTGAGGAAGTGTGCCGCTGATGGAAATCGAGCTTATTCCGGACTCAATATCAGCATTAACCAAGCTGTCTGTTTTGATCTCAACAGTTTCTCCAAAAGTATTTGAAACACTAGAATGTTCATCTACAAAAATAAATACTTCAGAAAGAGGAGTGGAAGTGATAATAACTTCTCCATCATGATTGGAAGAAAGGTTTTCTGAAAGCTGAAGACTTGATATTTGTTCTGCTTGCACACCGCTTACTATCTTTACAGAAGCCTGCATAATTGCTGTAACCTGAGCGTGTGCATCTAGAGTGGAAAGCATCAGTACTAGTAAAATTAAGCGGGATTTTTTCATTCGAAAGTGATGGTTAAGTCACTTATCGACAAATATTAAAAAATCTTAATATTAATTTTTCTTAATAAAGCAGATTTGCCGCTTATATTATTGATCTTAAATGCCAAACAGCTTCTTAATCCAGACTTTGCGAGCTTTCTTTTTTATAGATAAAAGCTCCTCGGAAGTAATTGGGGTTTTATTGAAATCGATTTGAAGAGCTTCAAATGTCTTAGTGGGATTTTTTACACCCAACTTGTTTAAGAAAGTAAAGAACCCTGCTCTTGTATAATTTTTTCTATTTTCATCAAGAAGGTTTATTAAGTGATCCCATTTTTCAGGACTTAAGGAATACTCAATCCCAAGGCCTTCTGCATCGGCCAAGTTGCCACTGTTTAAACAAAGTTCCAGTTGATGCTCCAGATTGGAAGGGAGTGGCTCGGGGCGTAATAACTTAGGTCCGTTTGGTTTCTTTTTTCCATATGGGAAAAAACTTTTCCATAGTTCACCTGACTGTGGGTCGTGATAATAGACTTCGAAGGTTCGGTCATTCTTGCGAAGCGGAATCATCTGATTAATTCTCTTGACTTGTTGATGGTAATCTAGAACATACATGGAATTGTCTTTTCTGATTTATATAGAAAGTAGACTAGAATGTTCCTGATTTTGACTTAGAATAATTTAGAATAAGATTCGTAGTTTAGTCTAACTTGAAAACACAAATATTCTATGTCTAAATCAGTTAAGTTTTGTCTTATAGCATTATTTTTAAGTTTAATCAGCTTTGAGTCTTTTGGACAAGCTTCACTTGTTCCGTCATACCATCCGGTATATGAGTGGCTTTATATGCAAAGAATTAAAGGAAGCTTACCATATTACGATTATGAATCTCTGCCACTGAACAGAAAGGATATTTTAGGGTTTCTTGAAAACCTTAATCGAAATCCTGATTATAAAACAGGAAAAGAAGCACGGACATTAAAAAGTTTCTTGAGTGAGTTTAATCCGAGTCATTTGGAAGAAAATTCAACTCATTCTTTAATAACTAATAATTCAAGATTGAGTTTTGATCGTTTTAAAGACTGGATATGGAGCGACAATGAAAAGCATATTTATTCATATAAAGACAGTTCCTCGTTTTTAGTTTTTGATTATGGATATGGTGTTCAATCTATGTTTGTAAATGATGATGAAAAGTTAAGTGCGCCATATATTTCAAATCAAAACTTAAGATCATACGCTGCTTATCAAAATATTATTGGTTATCACATAGAGTTTATTGGGGTAGTTCCAAATAGTGGTGATCAAAATATTTTCCAATACGATGGTTTTTACAGTTATAACTGGAAATCTCTTACCCCTTCTCAAAACATAAGGAATAATTATCACTACGAAGCGTATGTAACGGGTGATTATTCCTTTTTTGAAGCATCTATCGGAAGGGGCAATTTAAAAGAAGGGGTTGGTCGTACTGAGAATCTTGTTTTATCAAGGTCATCGATACCATTTGATTGGTTGAAATTAAAGATTGGTAAAGAAAAAATTAGATATTCTTATACTCATGGATCGCTAAGCTGGCCTGCAATTAACTCGACTTTACCAGGTGATTCAACGATAAGTACACGTAACTCTCCACGGAGGTGGTTAGCATATCATAAAGTTACAATTCAACCATCACATCGATTTAGTATTGCTGTTTACGAGATGATCAATTATTCTAATAGAGGCGCCGAGATAGCGTATATAAATCCGGTAAACAGGTATCCGTTTGCTGAATGGGAGCTTCAGGATCAAGACAATGGATGGGTTGGAGCATACATTTTAGCAAGACCATTAAATTTTATAGAGATATACACTGAACTACTTATTGACGATTTGGGAAATAAAAAAGATATTTTCCTAAAAAAAGTATTTCCAGAAACCAGTCGATTTGCGAGACGATATGGATTAAGTGTAGCCCTAAAATCAGACATTCAATTTTGGGGGGAGTATACAAGGCTTGATCCTTTTATATATTCTCATCCAAGAGACCTAAACGCACATACGGATAAAGGCATAGGCCTTGGAAGTCAAATTGGTCCTAATGCCGATCGGTCTGAAGTTGGAGTAAAAGTTTGGGGGACAGGAAGATCATATTTGTCTGTGAGTTATTCCTATAATAGAAAAGGGTTAGATGAGTTTGATTCAAATGGGAATAGAATATTTTTAGCAGGAGCATCACCTAATGATGGGAGAGATCTTCCTATAACACGAACAAATTTATTTTTAGATGGGGAGTTACACAAATGGCATCGCTATTTAATAAAAGGAAGCCTCGAGCCTAAAAGAGGATACATTATAGAGGTGCACTTTGATGTAAGAAAAATGGTTGAAGGAAATCAAATTCATGATCAAGCTATTTTTTGGGCAAATTTTACCGTGGGGATTTAATTCTCTCCAAAATAATCATTGATACCGATAGTATTTGTTTCAATCCATTGATGAAATTCAGGGATTGGTCTATCCGGGATAAAGACAGAATCCTGATTACTTTTCGTTTTCAAACTAGAAAAACTTCCAAAAACGGAAAATCAACATTAACCCTTACTAGCTTACTTAAGCTTTTCAAGCTCTTTTGTTGCCTGATCTTTAAAAAATTGATCATTATGATGTTGGTTTTCTAAAGTCAGTAAATGTTCGAAATGCTTCTTAGCGGATCTATCATTGCTTAATTTTAAATGAGTAATACCAATCCAAAAATGATGTACAGGGAAATCTTGAAGCTCAGCTGATTTTGTGAAATATTCCAAAGCCTGTTCATATGAAGCTTCAGGAGCGGTTCCGAAAAATAATCGAGCAAGAAATCTCATAAATCCTCCGAATTGAGAAACTTCGTAATGCCACCTACCTAAAATATGTAGAGCTCGATCATTTTTTGGGTCTATTTCAAGTGCAATTTCTGCATTAATTCTGACACTATCTGCCAGTTGAACTTTTTGTTTTATTCCCTGAACGTCTAATAGTCCGGCAAACGCCATTGACTTTCTCTCGTAACCATTAACATTATCAGGATCTATTTGAATAGCCTGATTGGCTTTTTCTAAAGCTAAAGTAAAATATTCAACCCTTTCATCGGATGATATATTATTTCTGTTGGAATAGGACTGATCGCCTAACTCTAAGTAAATGATTGAGAGTTCACTGTAAGCAATACTACTGTCTGCACATTGTCCTTGGATTCCATTTTCTAAAATTGAAATTGCAAGCATGCGCTCATTATTTGATCGTGCTTCTTTAGCTTCATCCAGATATTCTTTACAGCTTGTTTTCTGTAGGGGGGGCATGCCTGTTTCCTGCAGAAAGAATATATTTATTATTAAAAAAAGGTTTACAAATATCATTAGCTTAAGCTACGCAATGTTAATCTTAGTAGTTCAAAAAGTTGTCTGATACAACCAAAATAATTTTATGTTCTCTAACGGTATTTCTTAGTTCAAATTCTGTAGTCTCGCAAAGTCCTGATAGCGTTAGATATGGCTTTCTCCCCGGATTTTCATACAACACAGACAATGGTATTAACATTTACTTAGAACTTCAACGCTTTGTTTATAATAAAGAAATTCAGCCTTTTCAAAGCTTTGGAAAATATTGGTTTAATTACAGCGGAATCGGTGCATATACACTTTCTTTATATCATGATGAAGTAAGAACATTCGGTACGGATAAAAGATCATCATTTGATCTTTTGACGTCACAAAATTATGGTAATTATTTTCCGGGCTATACCGTAGATGGAGGCTTTTCAAAGGAGCGATTTGATACTACGTCCTTTTATCATTTTAACAGTTTTTTGTTAAACATTGGAGTTGAAACAAGAATCCCGTTATCTGCGATCATAGATATAAGAAGAACAGATATTAAAATTGGTTTACGGGTTGTTCATGAAAGACCATTCGATTTAATTTCGGGTTCTTTTATGGAAACAAACCGACCTAAGGGATGGGAAGGTTCTACATATTCATTTTTAGAGATTGGATACCTGAAGGAAAACAGAGATGACGAGTTCAGTTCTAAAAGTGGATCATTGTTTTCTTTAGGTTTAAAAACATCAGTTCCCGGAATCAGCAGCTCCTGGATAGGTCAGATATTTAGTGAGTTCAGAGCTTTTAAGCAGTTTACTAATCCCGGTAAAATACCGGAAATTGTTTTTGCTCAACGATTTCTTGTGAATCATACTATTGGAGATATTCCGTATTGGTTTGCCCCATCATTGGGTGGAGCCGGATCAGCAAGGGGTTATATTTATAGACGATTTGTGGGCAAAGGATTGGTTCAAAGTAACACAGAAATACGGACATGGTTGTTTAAGTTGCCATGGCTTGAAGCCAGGTTGGGTGTTAGTGGCTTTATTGACAATGGGATAGTTTACGATGGAGCTTTTAGAGATTACCAACGAGCATCAACGATTGGTTTTGGGGGGTTTACTTCTTTGTTTAATAAGGATTTTATTCTGAAATACGAGATGGGATTTTCGAAAGAAGGCACAGGAGTATATGTCGGTTCTGGTTTTTCTTTTTAATATCTATTCGTAATCAACGCTGTATCCATCACCCATCCAATGGATTTTACGAGTAAAAAGAAATGAAAGAGGTATGTAAGTCAAGGCTATAAATTGAGCCATTTTTAGAAAGATAAAGTACTTAATATGAGACTTCAAACCCAGTTTATACTTTTGTGTAGCAAGTAATAGAATGTCACTCAAAATTTGAAAAATCATTAGAACAACGTATATCTTCCATGAAAAAAGCCAACCATAAAATGGAAATGTAACTACAAAAAAGCCGGTCCAAAAAGAGGAGTAAAGAATAAATTTGTAATCTAAGCCATTGTCAATTCCTCCACGGAACCATCTTCTTAATTGACTTAAATAATGCTTAAAGCTTGGCACTTGTTTTATAGAAATCGTGGTTTCCGGGCTTACCGGAGTAACAATTTTAGATTTTGAATTTTCTACCATTTTAAGAAGCGCTAAATCCTCTGCAATACAGAACTCTGCATTTTCAAGCCCGCCGCTCTTTTCATAAATATCTCTTCGTATTGCCATATTTGGACCAACGCATGCAAAAGGCACCCCCCAACCGGACATCCCAAGGTTAAACATCTGAACATATGCCCAGGTCATACGCTCCAGTTTTCCTTGAAATCCTTTTGGCTCTACAACAATTGCCCCGCCTATCATTCCCGTATTTTCATCGATTACACTCAAACTGTGGGATAGCCAATTAGAGTTTACCTCACCATCAGCATCAGTAATAAAGACCCAATCGCCAGAAGCATGCTTCATTCCCCATGCTATCCCTCTTGCTTTTGCTTCTAGATGAGTATCAGGCATATCTTCAGTATGTAAAGCAAGAACATGATCATTTTCGGAAGCAAACCTGTTAATAATATCTTTAGTAGAATCTTCAGATCGGTCATTTACCAGAATTATTTGCAACAATTCTTTTGGGTAATCAAGATTGATAAGCGACTTTATACACGATGGGAAATCTTGTTCTTCATTTCTACCACTAACCAGAACGGTAACTTTGAGTGAAGCAGAGCGGATCTTATTTGTTTTTTTGTTGAGTAGAAAACCAGTGGTTAAAAAACTTAGGAGTAAAGGAGAGATCAAAAAAATACCCCAAAAAATCCATGCCACCCAACCCGCTTCAGAAGTATCAATTAATACTTGTTCCCAGAAATAAGAAATGTCGGATAATGACATAACGCTAAGCTTTTCTTACAGATTGCATAAATAACGAACTAAATCCTAGTGTCAATAAAGTATGGAATGGAATAAATGCGATGCTTAAGATTCTAAAATCGACAAAAAGGGCTAATAAAAAATATATAGCCAAGACACCTTCAAACCAGGATGATAAAGGTATTTCGCTAGGGGAATAAATTTTATTTCTCCAAGAGAGATCTCCCTCCTTGGCATTGTATTTTGAAGTTCTGTGAAAAAAGGATTTTTTGCTAAAAAAGCCATCAATCAGAGAAATAACCATAAATAAGGGGAATGCTACTAAAATTACTAAGAATGGAAGAAAGGTCTTTCTCATCTCAATTAGCTTCTCTTTAGCATTACTGGCATACTTATCAAAAACAATCCAGGCAAACCATGGGGCGATTACAATATTAATAAGGGCAAGGGACTGATACATGAAAAAAGTACCCAAATCAGGATTAACCCTTAGCAAAAAGATTAATGGAACGCTAAAAAGGGCGATTAAAAGGATTCCAACATGTATAAAAACATTTAACAGGTCAAAAATAGCATGTATTTTTACTAATAAAGGAAGCTTTGCCTTTACTAGATTCCCCAAATGCTTTTTTATTACCTGTCCACGACCTTTTGTCCATCTGTATTGCTGAATCTTAAAATCAATCATATTAACAGGGAGTTCAGCGGGCGCCTCGATCTCGTTATCATACTTTATTTCCCACCCTTTTAATTGGGCCCTTAAGCACAGGTCATAATCTTCGGAAAGGGTTTCTCCGGACCAGTCGCCGGCATCTGCAATAGTTTTTTTTCTCCAAAGTCCCCCACTTCCATTGAATCTTAGAAAATATCCTGCAACGGATCGGGCTTGCTGTTCAACCATAAAAAAAGCATCGTGAAGAAGAGATTGAACACGTGTTAAAAAATTATGATCTCTATTCAAATGACCCCATCTGGTTTGTACAACACCTACTTTTTCATCCTGGAAATAGCCTACTGTTTTGTACAAGAAATCAGGATTTGGTCTGAAATCGGCATCGAATATTGCAATAAACTCACCTTTTGCAATTTGAGTGCCTTCATGTAATGCCCCAGCCTTAAATCCCTGTCTGTTTTCCCGATGAATGACGACAACATCTATTCCTTTCTCTTTCCAATAAGAAGCACTCTTTTTTGCGATTTCTAAAGTCTCATCAGTAGAATCATCCAAAACTTGTATTTCTAATTTATCAGAGGGGTAATCTAATTTAGCACAGGCATCAATTACATGTTCTGCAACATACATTTCATTGTACATCGGAATCTGAACAGTAACATAAGGCCATTCACCATCTTTGTATGAAGGAGCTTCGATTGAGTAGCTTTTTCTATTTTTTAGAAAGATATAAAGGAGATGAAATTGCCCAATACTATATATTGTAATCAGAACGGGCCCAATAGTATATAGTACTATTATTACATATTGAACAATCTCATTTTTAACAAGCTCTTGAAGAAATGAAATAATTTCTGACATTAATACCCTAGATGAAGCTTCTCTTTTGTAGTTAAATTTACGGCGTTAAACATACGCCTATAATTGCTTTATTAACAGGGAAATTTGATAATAGTTTAATTAATGTCGGGGCGACAGGATTTGAACCTGCGACCCCTCGGCCCCCAGCCGAGTGCGCTACCGGACTACGCCACGCCCCGAATCAGTCATCGATAGCAAAGATACATATCAGAATATGCAAAACTCAATTATTTATCTTTACTTAGTTTGACAAAGTTCGACCAACACCCCGTGATTATCTTTAGGGTGAACAAAAGCTACTAATTTATTATCGGCGCCATCTTTTGGTTGTTCGTTTAGAACAGTAAACCCTTCTTTTCTAAGGCGGTCAAGTTCTGCGTGTATATCTTCCACTTCAAAAGCTACATGATGAATCCCTTCTCCCTTTTTTTCTATGTATTTATTGATTACAGAATCAGGTGCTGTTCCTCCCAATAGCTCAACTTTCGATTGTCCGGTGTTAAAAAAAGCAGTTTCTACCTTTTCGCTTTCCACAACCTCTCTCTTATCGCAAGATCGGTTTAAGATTTTTTCGTAGGTCTTAACAGCGGATTCTAAATCCTTAACTGCGATACCAATATGGTCTATATGCATGTGTATAATTTTATTTTGATGGAAAGTAGGTAATCAGCATTTTAAATTCGAATGGAAGTACCCAGATTAATTAAGATAAAGAAGGATTGTTCGATAAGCAGCTTATAAAATAAAGGAAGCCATGAACTGGAGGCCGGTACATTTAGATTATATTTTAGACACGTATAACCCTTTCGATAAAAGAGTTCTTTTAAGCCTATTACTATGGATTATCGTAATTAGTGCTTCTATAGCTGCTTCCATCCAAATTGTACCGGATGACTGGATCAATCCTTCGGGGCAAAAAGTTCGGTTAATGGATTTCTTTATACTGAACCCGGCAATGTTAATTGCAGTTATTACTTTATTCTGGTTCGGATTTGAATGGGCTTTTATTCCCGTGTTTCTAAGCATGTTTATTATCGGTGTTTTCAGTAATCTGGATCCATTATGGGCAATCCTTTTTGGAATGTCATTTACATTCGGTCTATCTATATATGCAATCGTGTATCATTGTATAAAAACAGATTACACACTCCGATCTGTAAAAAGTGTAATTATCTATATTGTGACCTCTTTTATAGCTTCTACAGCTAGTTCTTTAGGTACGTTTATCTGGAGTTTAGAGCACAATATAACTGCTGCTGAAACGGCATCAATTTGGAACAGCTGGTGGTCTGGCTCTTTTTTACAAGCAGTGTTATTATCTGGAGCTATTTTATTCGTTTTTTCACCAACTGTAGAAAAGTGGAAATCAAAGTTTTTTGAAATTCCGAGTAGATCAGAGGTTTCTACAAAATGGGTATATAGCACCGTTGTGCTAATAACGATAGTAATTTCAGTATTTATTTTTTCAAGTGATTACTTGGGAAAGAAAAGAGTGTCTGAGGAGATATTACAATTAGAAAACTTGACCTCTTATTCTGTTACTACAGCACTAGAGTCATTCGAAATAATTACCTGGGTTTCTATCTGGATTGTCTTTTGTGTTGGGTTCGGGGCTATTTTTCTTATCAGTTCCTGGAATAATGAATTGAAAGAAAAAGTGGTAGAACGAACGAGATCTTTAAATGAAGCTGAAAAAAAATTAAAAATTTCACTTGACGAAAAAATTACTTTATTAAATGAGATACATCATAGGGTAAAAAATAACCTGGCGGTTGTAATAGCGTTGCTGGATCTGCAACGAATGAGAAATGCCGATCCCAATATTCGAAGAGTGCTTGATGATGCTAAATCCAGAATTAAGTCAATGGGCTTTGTACATGAAACTCTCTACCAAACAGAAGATTTCGCAAATGTGGAGTTTTCAGAGTATTTGAAAAGGCTTTGTAAGTCACTTGAAACTACCTTAAAAGCACCAAATAAAGACATTTCAATTTTATATGAATGTGAAAAAATGAGTCTTCCTATTGAAAAAGCCATTCCGCTAGGACTTTTAATAAATGAGGTAATTGTAAACTCGTACAAACATGCTTTTAAAGAATTAAATAAAGGCACCGTAAGTTTAAGTCTCAAAAAATCAGAGCAAGATTATTATCTGATTATTAAAGATAACGGGGTGGGGTTCTCTAATCTTGAAAAGCCTAGTAAAACTTCTAAAAGCTTAGGAATGAAATTGATAAAAACACTTACAAATCAGTTAAAAGGGACATTGGATTTACAATCCAAATATGGAGATACCAGTTTTAGGTTACAATTTTCTTTAGATAACAAGGCTTAAAAAAAGAAGTTCTCTCAAGGAAATAATCTCCTTGGAAACCATAATCAAAATATTGATTTTCATAGTATTCATTTAATACAATGCTCGCTATGAAATTATCAATCCCTTCTGTTGACGAAATTGTGAAAAGAAGCATTAGTGCAGCCTCCAGGTTTCCGTTTGCATTAGTATGCGCCGTAGTTGCGACTATCTCTGCAGTGTGGTTTTCAGAAGTTGAGTTTGAAAAAACGAAAGAGTATTACTGGCTTAGTGATATTATTTTTGTGACAATATTAGGAATCTCGTTATTCACGGGTATTCAGACTCTTTCCGAATCTTTACGCTGGCAAAAATCTCTTAATTTTTTCGCTAAATTCATTGGATTAATTTTATTAGCAACTTATTACTTTGGTCCTGAGGGGTATATTACAGAGGGTGCTAACGAGACGTTTTACAGATACGCAGTTCTGTTTTTGATTTCCCATCTTTTTGTAGCTTTTGCTCCCTTCTTAAAAAGCCCCAATGTGAATGAGTTTTGGGGATATAATAAAACGCTTTTCTTGAACTTTCTTATATCAGCTCTTTATAGTGCAGTGTTGTTTTTTGGGTTAAGTATTGCGCTATTATCTATTGATAACCTTCTGGGATTTGATATTAAAGATGTACGGTATCTACAATTGTGGTTCATTTTAGTTGGAATATTCAACACTTTCTTTTTTCTGGCAAGGGTTCCAAAAATTGGTGAATTTGAACCATCTGTTACCGAGTATCCGAAAGCACTAAAGGTTTTTGTACAGTATGTATTGATACCAATAGTAACCATCTACATACTTATTCTGTATAGTTATTTGGTTAAGATTATAGTGCAGTGGGAGCTTCCAACTGGTTGGGTTGCTAATTTGGTTCTCAGTTTTTCAATAGCGGGTATTTTCTCATTGTTACTGCTTCACCCGATAAAAGACGAAGCAAAAAATAACTGGATCCGCCTTTATTCAAAACTTTACTATATAGGATTGGTTCCACTTGTGGTTTTACTCTTTATATCAATTGGGACAAGAATTTCTGAATACGGAGTTACAATCAATAGGTTTTATGTTGCAACGCTTGCTGTTTGGCTAGCGGGAGTAGTTTTGTATTTCATTCTAAGTAAATCAAAGAATATAAAAGTAATTCCAATCTCTCTGGCTTTAATTGCTTTAGGGATTACCTTTGGGCCGTTAAGTACTTTTTCTGTTTCTGAAAGAAGTCAGTTAGGGAGAATTACAGAAACTTTGAAAAAAAACAATATTCTTGATGAAGAAGGCACAGTTATAAAAACGGATAGTGAAATACCTTTTGAAAGTCGATCAGAGATTTCTTCTATAGTTCGTTATATGATTGACAATCATGACCTAAATTCATTACAGCCTTTGTTTGATAATGATTTAAAGTCTGAGGTTGATGCAATTGAAAACGAGGACCTTGAATTCAGAACGAAAGCGGAAAAAATTGTTTTACTAATGGGAATTGAATATGTAAATGAATGGGAGAATGTGATTACAGATTCCTTGAACCAAAAAAGATATTATGAATTTGATGCAGAATCTAAGATCGCTGTTGATATTTCATCTTATGATTATTCGTTTAACTGGCTAAGATTTTTTACTGGAACACCAGAAGTAACAATAACTGCCGGAGAGCAAGAGCTAAAACTGTCGCCAAACTTTGACGAATTCACTTTCGTAATTAAAAACAAAGAGGATCAAGAATTAATTACAATATACCTTAAAGAAAAAATCGAATATCTTCAGAGGAATTATCCGTCTGGTTCTTTTGACAGCAGAGTTCCGGCAGAGGTAATGATTGCTTCAGCGGAAAATGAAGATCTTTCGATAATGATGTTGATTCATACTGTAGGTAGCAATTCAGGGGATGATGCGAGCCTGAGTAATATTCAATTCACTTTATATTTAACATTCAAATAATGAAACATCACTCCACTAGTTCTTCAAAAAATAAACATCCTTTTTGGCTGAAGTCTTCGGTTACTTTAATAGGATTATCGCTTCTGTTTGTAATTCTGAGCTACGGAAAATTTATTTTGATGCCTTTGGCCTTTGCAGCTTTTGTGTCGATGTTGTTAAATCCTGTTGTAAGCAAGCTCGAAAGCTGGAAGTTAGGAAGGGCGTTCAGCATCATCTTAACATTACTGCTAGTACTCATTGTATTTAGCGGAATAGTGACTCTGATATCAGCGCAATTTGTTCAGTTTTCAGAACGTATCCCGGAAGTAACAGAAAGACTTAAATCAGTAACAACTGATGGAGTAGAGTTTCTGGAAGAAACAGTGGGAATTTCTGAAGAGGAAAGAACTGATTATCTGGAGCAGGGCCTTAGTAACCTGATCGACAAAAGCGGGCAATATATAGGTTCAGTTGTAAGCGCAACAACCAGTGCTTTTACGCTGATGTCGTTGTTACCAATTTTTATCTTTTTCATGCTGTATTATAAAGATATGTATCAGACATTTTTTAGAAGGTTGTTTGAGCGTAAAGAAGGCAATTCCATGATCGACGGTGTGCTGGATAATGTGCAGGAAGTCACCCAAAACTATCTGGTTGGTATGCTTACGGTAATTGGGATTTTAGCCGTTTTAAATACAACCGGATTATTGTTGATAGGATTAGAACACGCTATTTTCTTCGGAGTGTTTGCGTCTCTTTTAGCGGTGATTCCTTATATCGGTATTATTATTGGAGCATTGCCGCCACTTTTATTCGCTTTTTTGTTGGGAGACTCTCTACTGACACCATTGTTGGTGATTGCGGTTTTTGGAACGGTTCAGTTTTTGGAGGGAAATTTTATCACCCCGAGAATTGTGGGATCCAAAGTTTCGATCAACCCGTTTATGGCGATGTTGGCGTTAATTATTGGGGGAGAACTTTGGGGCATTTCCGGAATGATCCTATTTGTACCTTTGATCGGAATTCTTCGTGTGATCTTCGAGCAAATTGAAGAACTTAAGCCTTATGGTTATTTATTAGGGAATAAGATTGAATATTAATTTTCAAATTTGGTCAATGGGGATTATATTCCTTACATCTGGTAAGAAAAGTAAGGAATATGTCCAGTGCTACTATAACATCCAAAGGTCAGGTTACCATCCCTAAAAAAGTCAGGGATAAACTACATCTAAAGCCCGGGGATATTATCAATTTTGAAATAGAGTCTTCAAATTCAGTCCGGATAACGTCTGCAAAAAGATCTCCATCTGAAGCGTATGGTATTCTGTTCAGGGAGGATCAAAAAGCTTATACCGTAGAAGAGATGAATGAAGGAATTGAAGAATACATCCGGAAAAAATATAAGAAAAAGTGATAGCGGCAGATACTAACATTCTAGCCCGCTTCTTAGTTAGAGACGTAGAAGAACAAGCCCGAAAAGTTAAAGAACTAGTCGATAATGGAGCAATCTTATATATAAATGAAGTTGTACTTTCTGAGTTGTCTTGGGTAATTCAGAAAATGTATGGCTACACTAAAGAAGAATTTGTTTGGGCAATTGATTTTCTGTTTGAAACAGAAGGTTTTTATTTCTTTGATCAGGTAATAGTAAAAAGAGCTCTGTCGGATTTTTTAAATACCACTGCAGACTTTTCTGACTGCCTGATAAATCAGATAAATATTAATCAAGGTGTTGAAACAATTACCTTCGATAAAAAAGCTTCCAAGCTCAAAGGAATGCAGTTGTTGAAGTAATCTACCTCGCTTCAAAAAAAGCTTTTACCTCTTCTGCGCTCTTCGTATTCAACACCCTTTCCTTTTCATATTTTCCTTTCCGAGCTATGCGAACTCCATAACTCATCAAATCAATACCGTCAATATTATGAGCATCAGGATTGATAGAAGTCATCATACCTACTTCTTTAGCTTTGTTACCAAATTTCCAATCCAGATCTAAACGTCGTGGGTTGGCGTTGATCTCTATAGCTGTATTGTGCTCTGCAGCTAAAACAACTAATTCATTAAGGTCTATCTTGCTTTCTTCTCTTTTCAGAAGTAGCCGCCCGGTTGGGTGTCCGATCATTCTTGTATATGGATTTTTGATCGCATTCCGGAACCGCTCCATCATCTTATTTTCCGGCATTTCTAAGGATTGATGGACGGAAGCGATGACAAAATCAAAACCTTCCAGAATATCATCCTCGTAATCCAGACTTCCGTCTGCCAGAATATCTGATTCGATTCCTTTAAAGATCACAAAGTTTGTCCCTGACGATTTAAACCCTTCGTTCAAGGCATCAATTTCATCCCACTGCTGCTTTACTTCATCGGGCTTTAATCCTCCGGCGTAAGCTGCCGTTTGAGAGTGATCAGTAATTCCTAAATATTCATATCCTCTTTCGATACAAGCTTCTGCCATTTCTTTGATGGAAAACTTGCCATCACTCCAGGTACTGTGAGCATGAATCACTCCACGAATATCATCGTCTGTTACAAGATCGATCTCTTTTTGAGTTTCAAAGATCTCAAATTCACCGCGATCTTCGCGCAATTCTGGCGGTACAAAATTCAGATCTAATAATTTGTAAATATCCGCTTCGGTTTTGAAATCCTGAGGAGAATCCCAATCGGTCTCGCCATCTTCTTTGAGTTTATATAAACCATATTCATTCAAACTCATCCCTTTATTTCTGGCACGGGACCGCAGTTCTACATTGTGTTCCTTACTTCCGGTGAAGTACATCAAAGCAGCGGCAAAGTTTTCCGGTTTCACAATTCTGAGATCAACCTGTCTGCCGTCTGTTGTTCGAACAGAGCTTTTGGTGTCTCCTTTCCCAAGAACTTCTGTTACTCTTCCGTGATTGGTGAATACCTCAAATAAACCCGGTATATGCTTTTCATCCGCGGCAATCAGAATATCAATATCACCGATGGTTTCTTTTGAGCGGCGTAATGATCCTGCGAGTTCAATTTGCTGAACACCTTCCAGATCTTTTAAACTGGCGTAAATGTCGTCGGCAATTTTCTGAGCTTCATCAAGTCGACATCGCTCATCATATTTTTCCATCCATTCGATGGACTTCTGAATTTTCTCAGCAGACTTCCCACCTAATCCCGGTAGTTTTGCAAGCTCACCGTTATTGATCAGCTCTTTCAACTCTTCAATTTCAGTAATACCAAAGGTCTCATGAATTTTGAGGATGTTCTTCGGCCCCAATCCTGAAATTTCTGTCCATTTCAAAAGCCCAGGAGGGATTTTCTCACGAAAAGCTTCCAGTACCGGCATTTTCCCCGTTTCAGCATAAGCATATATATCTTCAGCAATGGATTTTCCGATCCCTTTAATATCAGTCAGGTTCTTATTGTTGATGTACTCGTTGATATCATCGCTCATTCCATCTACAGTGAGAGCAGCTTTGTCAAAGGCGATGGCCTTAAAGCGATTCTCTCCTGCCAATTGCATGAGTTGGAATACTTCACGGAGTTTGGATGCGATGTCTTGATTGCTGGGCATGTCTTTCGATTTCTTTTGCCACGGAAGCACAAAACCACAAATCTATTCTATTGTTTTTGCGATATGGCGTTTTAGTGGCGGACTATTAATTCAAATCAATATCGTTGTTTTTTAATTCGGTCTCAATCCAATCTGTAAATTCTGAAACTCTGGTATAGAATTCATACACATCATACACTCCTTCCGGTTTTCCCATTCCCCTGCCATTTTGATGCGAACTTACACCAAGTATATATGCCTGGTCGCCATCAAACCATAAAGCGGGGCCTCCGCTATCACCCGGTCCGCTGATTCCTTCAAGAGGCAATGCATCTTCAGAATCAGGGGCGTCAAAAGTAAATCTAATAAAACCATCGTCACGAATTCCATCTACTTTGTTTTGAGCAGCACGCATTTTTCGATCTTTATTGATCGATCCTTCAATCATTCCCTTGTCACCGGTGCCTGCCCATCCTGTTCCCGCAAAAATGATCTCCTTGCCAACTTCGTCATTATTGTAGTAGAGTTTTGCCAGTTCAACTTTGGGGACATCTTCTTCAAGAATTATTATGGCGATGTCGTTGGCTATACTTCGTCTTATATCAAACTCCGAATGATTGATGATCTTTTTGATAGCATATTTAACTCCATCAATTGTGACATCATTACCAATTTCGGGAACGGAAGCAACATGGGCAGCAGTCAGTATCACGTTGGGATGTATAAAAGTTCCGCATCCGGCATTAAGCCTGATTGCAGAACCGGCATATTTTTCAGCTAAAGCGATGTATTCGGATTCATCTACATCGTGTCTCATTACTATATCCGTAGAAAAACCGGAGATGATGAGTGCAAAAAGTAAGGTTTTAGAAAGCATTGGCACATACTTGATTAATAATTCCGTAAAAGTTATTCAAAAGAGTTGTTCAAAGGAAAAGTAAGCTGTAAAATCCATGAAGAACAAACAATTTTAATTCCTAACTACCACACTATGTATAGAAGTTTTAAAACTCTGATTCTGCTTCTTGCTTTATCGACAGCCACATTTGCTCAATTGCAGTCACCTGCTGAGTTTTTAGGGTACGAACTGGGAGAACAATGGACACCACATTATAAAGTTCATGCTTATTTTCAGCACGTAGCTGATAATTCTGATATGGTTACTATTCAGAAGTACGGAGAAACGTATGAAGGCAGAGAGTTAGTGATAGCTACAGTTTCTTCAGTTGCTAATCAAAACCGATCAGAAGAAATACGTACAAATAATTTGAAAAGGGTTGGCTTTATGGATGGAGAGCCTACAGCAGATAAAACCCCAATTGTATGGTTGAGTTATAATGTCCACGGAAATGAGACTTCATCGAGTGAGGCTGCTTTAAATACGATCTATACATTGATTACGGAAAAGAGAGAATGGCTGAATGATGTAATGGTTGTGATGGATCCCATGATCAATCCTGATGGAAGAGACCGATATGTATACTGGAATAAATCTGTAACAGGTAAAGAGCCAAATGTAAACCCGGAATCCAGAGAGCATAACGAACCGTGGCCTGGTGGAAGAACCAATCACTATTATTTTGATCTGAACAGAGATTGGGCATGGCAAACACAAATTGAAACTCAATATAGAATTCAGGCTTACTTAACTTGGATGCCACACGTACATGTTGATTTTCATGAGCAGGGTTTTAACAGTCCGTATTATTTTGCTCCTGCTGCCAGACCATATCATACTGCTATTACCGATTGGCAAAGTGAGTATCAAACGATGATCGGCAAGAACCATGCTAAATATTTTGATCAGGAAAACTGGCTGTATTTCACTAAAGAATTTTTCGACCTGTTTTATCCAAGCTATGGCGACACTTGGCCTACATTTAACGGCGCTATTGGAATGACTTATGAGCAAGCAGGTCACAGCCGAGGCGGACTAGGTGTTAGAACTGCTGAAGGAGATACACTAAGACTTTGGGACAGGTTAACTCACCATTCTACTACCGGGCTTTCAACAGTTGAAATTACGGCTCAAAACAAGGAAAGAGTAGTAGACGAGTTTGCAAATTATTTTAAGCAAACAAGAGAAAACGGAGCAGGTGAGTACAAGACTTTTGTAATTAAGAAGTCTAGTAACCCTGATAAAGTAGCAAGCTTACTTCAATATTTGATCAAGCAAAATATTGAATTTGGTGAAGCGATAAGCAGTTCACGAATGGAGGGCTATGATTATTCAACGGGTGAAACAGGAAGAGTGAATATAGAAGAAGGTGATTATGTGATTAGTACTTTTCAACCTCAAGGAACTTTGGTTCGGGTGCTTTTTGAGCCAAAACCTGAATTGGAAGATTCCCTCACTTATGACATTACCGCTTGGGAAACTCATTACGCGTATGGGCTAGAAGGTTTTGCCGTAAAAGGAAATATTAGCCAACAGCCGGTTTCCAGTACTACTACTTCTTCTGTAACTGCAAATGTAAATAAACCATACGCGTATCTTGCAAAGTGGAATTCTTTGGATGATTTAAAGTATTTGGCAGCACTTCTTAAAAAAGGAGTAAATGCCCGTTATGCAGAAGAAGGATTTACATTAAACGGAAATAAATATGAAGCCGGCACGCTTGTGATCACAAGAAACGGTAACGAAAAACTGGGCGACGATTTTGATGAGATCGTAAAGCAAACAGCTGATGAACTAGGGCGTTTTTTAACACCTGTTGCTACCGGGTTTGTAAGTTCAGGTAAAGATTTTGGTTCATCTTCGGTGAGATTTTTAACCGCTCCTAAAGTTGGTTTAATAGCCGGTGATGGAACAAGTTCTAATATGGTAGGTCATATTTGGCATTATTTTGATCAACAGATCGAGTATCCTGTTAATCTGATTAACAGAGATGATATTGGATATATAGACTGGCATGAATACGATGTAATGATCATGCCTTCAGGGTCTTATGGAAGTACGTTTTCTGAATCCGGTCTTAATGATCTTAAAGATTGGGTCCGAAGTGGAGGGACGTTAATTGCCATTGAAGGAGCAAATGGATTTTTAGCGGGTAAAGATGGTTTCAATCTTAAGAGAAGATCTTCAGACAGTGATGAGGATAAGAAAGATGAAGATCCGAACGAGAAGTTGAAAAAATATGGAGACTCAAACCGTGCGTTTGCATCCAGATTAAATGCAGGCTCAATTTTTGAGTTATCAATGGATAATACGCATCCATTGGCTTTTGGATATGATGATACCTATATGACTTTAAAATTAGGCTCTACAGGATATGAATATCTTGATAACGGATGGAATGTTGGTGCCGCAAAATCCGGCGCTCACAGAAGTGGTTTTGTTGGAACAGATGCTAAAAAGATCTTAGAAAACACACTTTCCTTTGGGGTTCAGAATATGGGTTCTGGTAGAGTAGTATATATGATAGATAATCCACTTTACCGAGGTTTTTGGCACAATGGGAAGTTGTTATTTGGTAATGCTGTGTTTTTTGTTGGAAACTAGAAAAGCCGTGCTAGTTATCGAAAACTTTAAATTCATAGGGTGCCTCAAAAATTGCGACTACTGAAGCACCTTTTCTTGATACTTGAACTTTTAATATAATATTATCCTGAACGACACTATTTCTAGCAAGTTCAGGATAATTTATTTTCATTTTCGGTATAGAAGCATTAGTGATCTCATCCTAGTTTTTTGAGCCCAATTCCGCTTCACTTGCTATAAATCCGAATGCTGACCAGTTTCCGGCATCATAAACATTTTGCCAGATCTCTTTTGCTCTGTCTTTTCTGCCATTGATGTAGTGCCAATTTCCGACTCCATATCCAACAGTTGCGTTACTTAGGGCGTCCGTATCTGTACCTAATAGTGCGTTTGGATCAAATTCTCCTTTAAAAACCAAAAGTAGTTTATGGTAACTGTCATTTTCAACAATATTCATTTCTGCGCGAACAGGATCAATAACTTTTCCTGCAAACTCGTCTTGCCCATTTCTTCTCAGGCTCATGTAGTACCAGTATAGTGCAGCTATCATCATGTCATCATTCGTACTTGCGTTAATACATTCTACATAGGCTTTCTGCGCATTTTCGAAATCTTTGTTTAAATAATATGCCAACCCAAGGTGGTACCAAATATTAGTATGCAAACTACTTTTGGGTGTATTCATTTCATTGGGTAGGCCATCCTGTTCGATAATGTCTTCAGTATTTCTTATAAGTTCAGCAGCTTTTTCGAGTTCTTTAATAGCCAAATCAAAAGCGCGAAGTGAGATGTAGCGGTGCCCGCGATGGCGATATAAAGCAGGATTATCAGAGTCTTTTTCAATTCTTTCTGATAGCAGATCGATGGCTTCTCTGTATTCCCCGTTATACCCTGAAAGGCGTGCCTTCCAAATTAATACGTCAGACTCTCTGCTTTCTTGCTCCGCTGCGTCAATAAGGGAGTCAATTCGAATGGTTAAAGCATCAGGAAGAGAACTTGAACTGGTAAATAAAGTATCGCCTAAAAGTGAAACGGCTTGAACGTCTTCAGGAAGTGAAGCATATTTTGGAGCCGGAGAGGAACAGCCCAAAAAGAGTCCAATATAAATTACTGCTAATAAGTTCTTCATAAATCAGATTTGGTAGTTAGTTAATCACCAAATGTAGCAAATACTTAAGAAGTACTGAAATCAGAAAATAATTTATATCTAAAGATCTATTTCATGATAAATAGGTTGATCCTTTGCAAAGTCGAATAAAGTAAGTCGGCGCAGATTATAGTAACCAGACCAGTAATTTCTTAAGGCTTGAATATAATTCCGACGCGCACTGTCTTTTTCATTTTGAGCAATAAATAGGTTGGTAATATCGATCTTTCCAATCAAATAACGATTCTTTGATACATCATATCTTCGCTCAGCAATATTATCTGAAATTTCAGCTAATTCTACTTGTCCTTTAAGAAGCTCAAATTCCCTAACGGTACTTCTAACATTAAGCTCAAATTGTAATTTTTGATATTCAATGCTGTTTGCAGTTGCCAGCTGTTGATTTCGTGCAGCTTTTACTTGAGCCATATTTTTACCCCAGTTAAAAATGGGTATTTGAAAACCAATATTAAATGATTTCAAATCACCAGGGTTGTCATATACTTCAGCAAACTCAATAGCTGTATCATTAAGTCCATACTCAGCTCGTAAATTGGCGGTAAAACTTCCATTTCTTTTAGCTTGATCATAGGCTTGATTTGCCTGTATCTCATCCAACCTGAATTGTAAAGATTGACTGTTATTCTCTAAAGCCAGAGCAAGAGCTTTGTCAAAGTTCAGATCAACATCTGGAGCTGTTTCCGGAGCTTCGATCTCGATCTCGATAGTGTCATCAAGGCCTAAAAGTGCTTTAAAATTTTCTTCGGCTCTTTGATAAGTTAGTTTAGCATTGGTAAGTGATGCTTCGGCATTTCTGTAAGCTAACTCCGTTTGAAGCAGATCATTTTCCGCTAAACTGCCGACTTCAAAACGTCCTTTTGAAATATTATATATAGAATCATTAACCGTAACATTGAAATCAGCAATTTCAACATTGATCTTTGATATCAATACATCAAAGAAACTTTGAGTAACTGTAAAGGAGAGGTCTTCAAGATCTTCTACAAATTGTTTTTCTGCAATTTTAAATCGTAAAGGCTCTATTCTATTCCTCCATTTCAGATTATTATACTGGAAAAGAGGTTGGTTATATACGATACTAAAGGGAGTACTTGACCACTCGTATCTGTTTTCTCCTTTAAAAATTCCCAACCTGTTTAAGCTTGAAGTAACTGAAACGGAACCGCCTGTTGGTAGAATAGCCTGATTTATGGAAAGTCCTAAATTTGCGTTCGAATTATTAAAACTAACATTCTGAATCCCGTCTGCTGTGTTTACAGTTTGAGTTCCTAGTCTGTAGTTTGGAATATTTCCGTTCAGATCTAAGCTTGGAAGTAGATCGGCTCTGAAAGATTTATACCGCCACTTTGAAGCAATTAAGCTAAATGTAGCAGCCCGGGAAAGCGGACTGTTATCTTTTGCTATCTCAATACTCTCTTCAAGAGTAAGAGTGCGAGCAGTTTGCCCAAATAATTGAGGAGTGAAAAATAAGAGTAGTGCCAGAATCGGCAAAAAAAGTCTTTTATTCATGTCTTAATGCGTGTACAGGATCTTGTTGAGCGGCACGTTTTGCAGGAAAAAATCCAAAGACAACTCCAATTAAAAGTGCAACGCCGAATGAGATAAAAATTGAACTCGGAGTAACTATCGTCGCAATATCAGCGGTAGCTTCAATTGCAAAACTAAAGATCATTCCAAGAATGATCCCCATAATTCCTCCTGAAATACTAATTGTTAAAGCCTCTGTCAAAAACTGTAATTCGATATCTTTCTTTTGAGCACCTACAGCCATTCTTACTCCAATTTCACGATATCTTTCAACCACTGAGGCGAGCATAATATTCATTATTCCTATACCGCCAACTATTAAAGAAATTGAAGCAATGGATGACAATACGATATTAAAAATGCGTTTAGTTCTTTGCTCTTGCTGCAACAGTTGTTCCGGTACTATGATCTCAAAATCAACAACATCATTATGGCGGCGTTTTAACATTCTGGATAATACTTCTGCAATTGGAACACTGTATTTGGTATCACTTACACGAACTATTAGTTTATCCAGTTGATTGTAATTGCTGTCACCACTGTTATTTGAGCTGCTTGAGCTTACCATCATTCCTCCGCCAAAGAAAACAGTATTCCGATTTCCACTTAAGTCCTTTTTAGTAAGAAGCGCTCTGTTTTTGAAGCGAAGAAGAACAGTGGTAGCAGGGGCAAAAATATCAAGATTGTAATTTCTAATTCCCAGGCTTTCAATGTTCTCGGTACTTAGTTCTCTTTTTTTAAGTACGCCAACAACAGTAAGCCAAAGATGGCCAACTTTGATCTTTTTTCCGATTGGGTCTTGTCCCGCAAAGAATTTGGATCTTACATCGTACCCAATAATACATACAGGTGAAGAATTTTCAATTTGAGCATCAGTAAAATTCGAACCGTCGATTATTTCAAAGTTATTGATATTGAAATAATCATCATTCACACCTACAAGTTTGCCGGTCCTCATTCGGGCATTTCTGATAAAATTAGTTTCATAAACTATTTCAGGGCTTACAAGCTCGATTTCCGGTAGTACGGATTGAATACTTTTAAGATCTTCTAGTGTGAGCCCCGGAGAAAATCTCTTAGCTTCTTCCTGAGCAGCATTTTCATCAACTTGACCTTCTTCTTGTTCAATTACAGGTTGAATAATCACGTTATTAGTTCCCAATAACTGCATTTGAGAAAGAACTTCTTGTTGGGCTCCTGTTCCTATAGCAAGCATTGCAATTACAGATCCTACACCAAAGATAATTCCCAAAGAAGTTAAAAGTGCACGCAGTTTATTTCTGCGGATAGCTTCAATAGCTATATCAAAATTATAAAGTAGTTTTTGAAGCACGATGGCAGATTAGTTGTTTGAGGTGATATCATCTTGCAGGTAAGACTTACTTATACCGGAAGTATCTTCAGGCATAGAAAGAAAAAGACGATCATCCATCGATATTCCACGATGAATAACAGCCTCGTTTTCATTAATCAAACCAAGTTCCACTTGCTGCATCTTTGCACCAAGTCCATCTTTCAGAAACACAAAGCTTAATGAATCCTGAGCATGAATGGTTTCTAAGGGAATTGAAATAGCATCTTCAAGACGGTTAATCTGGATTTCATTACTTGTAGTCATTGCAGGTCGTAATAAGCTGTCTGTTCCAGCTATTTCTATGATTACCTCATACACTTTTGAGTCAGAATTTGGGCGTTGTTCCCCGATATTTGCAACACTCGTTACTGTACCATCCAAAATTTTTCCTTGTACTGCATCCAGGCCAACAATTACCTTTTGTCCTTCTTTTACTTTCTGGATATCAATTTCGTTTACGTAGGTAAGAGATTCCATTACGGTAAAATCAGGAAGTTCAGCAACTATAGGATTCCAGGCACTCACTTCTTCACCAACTGTGATCTTACTGCCATTCCAGTTTCTCTTATAGATCAACATACCTTTATCAGGTGCGTATACTGTGAACTCACTCATCAAAGCTCGAATTTTGTTTAGTTCATTTTGCTTTTTTGATAGTTCAGCTTCAATTTCACTTATTTTAGCTACTGCTTGTTTTACTTTAGTTTGGTAGTTTTTCTTTTCCTGAGCTAGAGTTCTTTTTGCTTTATCAAGTTCGATCTCTGCTTGTCTTTGAACAGCCGGAGATTCGTATTTTGATTGTTCCACAGCTATTTCTCTTTCTTCAAGAGCGTATTCAAGATTTATAAGATTGTCTCGTGCTTGAGATAGTGTAAGTGTGCTATCTAATTGAGCCTGAGTTACTTGTGATTGGGCTTGTTGAACTTCAAGTTGTGCATCCTGCATTTTTGCAAGAATTGGCGAGCGATCTAATTCTGCTACAAAATCTCCTTCTTTTACAATAGATCCTTCCGGGATTAATCGTTGGATTTTCATATTGTTAATTCGAAAATCCCTAACTCCTTGAGGTCCTTTTATTTCAGTTGAATTTTTAGCTCTTAATTCTCCGGTGCTGATGACTTCAACTACAAATTCACCTTGTCTGGGAGAAGTATAGAGTTCAGCGGTCTCGTCCTTATTTCCTCCAAAAACCACCCATAAAATAATAACGGATAATACCAGAGCAATCGGCAGGATTAATTTTTTTTGCATAATTGTGTAGGTTAGAATTTCCCTAATAATACGAATTTAGAGTTAGACGAACCTACTAGTAGAATAGTTTTACAAAGTCTGTAAGTTTTACAGGAATTATCAATTAGTCTTCTTGAAACTCATCCTGTTGATAAAGGACTTCCCCATATGATATCTCTTCTCCTGCGAGCACAAGAATTGTAGTTGGCAATCCTTTTAGTCTTTCCTGAATGTTTCCATAATAAGTGAGGAAGTTTTTATCGGGTTTAGCCATTCCCATAAAAATAAGATCTGTTTCTTTTGATGATTCGTGAAGTATTTCATCAAAAGTTCTTCCATTCGATACAATTACCTGAGCTTTGGCACCGGTACGTAGTTTTTGACTAATTTCAGTTAAGTTTTTTTGAGCGTCTTCAGCCCCTTTCTCGGAACTTACAACCATTTTAAGATAAACTTCAGCATCATACCAACTTCGGCTGCTTTGCAATAAATAACCCAAGATCATCATTAAGCCTCCATTTCCTTTTAAACCACCCCACCAAATATCAATGCGCTTTTTTTTGCCAAATCCTCTTTGTTTGTCATCATGAACGATGAGGACATTTCTTTGAAGCCTATGAAAAGTTGTAATCATCCGGCAGTAATCTTTTCGGATTTCTTCATTTTCACTATCTCCAAGAATAATGGTGTTTGGAACCAAAGCGCCCAGCCCATACGCTTCAACTAAACGCTCTCCTCCGCCAAAAGGATCTTCTGCTGTTATAACTTTAACCAAGCCCTGAATTCCTCTTTTCGAAAGAAACTCACGAATATTGTCTTCAATTTTATTCTGATGATCTACGGAAAATTGATTGTTCGTAATTACTGTAGAAACAGTTAATAAACCTCTATTGTGCGTGAAGGACGAAGCCAGATCAATCAAGTGCCATCTTTTTGTAGGTGCTCCTGAAAGAACTAATGGATTTGGTCTCCATGTTTTAGGGTCTTCTTCAGTTCTAATTCTTAGTAGACCGGCGCGTGTAATTGCCATCCAAATACCACGGCGAACATCTCCCCATGTCGATTCTAATTCTCTGCGTTCCAGCCAAAAGTAAATAACTAACACAAAAATGAAAGCAATTATGGTAGCCGTAGCGTTAATCAAAAACATTACAGCAATACACCCAATTGCACCAGCTATTGAAAAGATCCAGTGAACTTTAAATTTCGGACGAAAAGAAGGGCTTCCCAAAATGCGCTCTATGCCAGCTGTGATGTTAAGCACTCCGTAAGTGGTAAGAAAGAACATAGTAAGAACGGGGGCAATTAGATCTAAATCGCCAAAATAAACAGCTGCCAAAGCGAAAACTAAAGTTACTATCGTTCCCATTCTTGGAGCGTCATCGTCACCAGAACCTTGACCAAGAAAATTCATCCATTTTGGCAAAACACGGTCACGAGCTAAAGCTTGTAAAACGCGAGGAGCACCCAGAATACTTCCAAGTGCACTAGATAGCGTTGCCCCCCAAACCCCGATCAGAATAGCATCACCCCAATAAGAGATTTGGCGCATTATCAATGGGTTTTCTATTAAAGTGATTGCGTCTGCTCTGTTGGCTAAGATTATGGGAAGCCCCATATAAATCAGATAACCGACTCCAACGGCAGCAAATGTCCCAAAAGGAATGGATTTGCCGGGGTCTTTTAGGTCACCACTCATGTTAACTCCCGCCATTATGCCTGTAACAGCCGGGAAAAACACTGCAAAAACTACCCAAAATGGCTCTGAGTTTCTGTCTGAAGCACCCCAAAGTTCAATTTCAGTGGGCTCTATTGGCTTTCCAAAAATTAAAGAGAGTAAAGAAATAGCTATCCCGAACATTATAAAATATTGTGCTCGGATAGCGGTTTTTGCTGATACCAAGGCCAAAACTGTTACAAGAATGGTAGTAATGATACCAACCAGTTTGAAATTCAGAATTGGGAAAACTTGTACTACACTTTCTGCAAAACCAACAGTATATAACGCAACGGAAAGAGCTTGTGCTATATAAAGAGGAATGCCTATGGCACCACCCGACTCTATCCCAAGAGAGCGACTAATCATATAATATGCACCGCCACCTCTTACCCTTTGATCGGTAGCTATGGAAGCAATAGATAGCGCTGTTAAAAATGTAATTGCTGTTGAGAGAGTAACAATAATGAGAGTGCCGATCAGCCCAACATTACCAACTACCCATCCAAAACGCAGATACATGATAACACCGAGAATAGTAAGAATTGATGGAGTAAAAACCCCGCCAAATGTTCCAAGGCCGTCCTTAGAGCTTTCTATTACTTTTTCAGCTTTAGGTGCACTATTGATAAACGGAATTTTCATTTATCAAATATGAAGAGCATGCAATTATTGATTGGAGAAGAAAGGATCACTTTTTATTGTAACGAGTTGTCCAACATGCCTGATTCCAAATCATACCTGGAAGCGTACTTGGTCTCATCAATAATTTCCTTTGGGTCATTATTTTCGTCAACAATAACAACAGTAGGTTTATGTGCCTTTGCTTCTTCGGGAGTCATTTCAGCATAGCTGATAACAATAATTCTGTCACCAATTTGAGTAAGTCGTGCTGCAGCTCCATTCATACAGCAAATACGGCTGCCTCTTTCTCCCGGAATGGTATATGTTTCTAAGCGAGAACCATTCGTGATATTAACAACTTGAACTTTTTCGTAAGGTAACAGATTAGCGGCATCTAAAAGATCCTGATCGATAGTGATGCTACCTTCATACATAAGGTTGGCTTCTGTAACAGCAAGTTGGTGTAATTTCGACTTAAACATGGTTATTTGCATTGCTATAACCTCAAATTTCAAAAATTAAGTTGTCAATCAATCGTGTTTTCCCCAAATAAGCTGCGATTGCAAGCACATATTTGTTACCGGGTTTCAACTGACTCACAGGTTGTAAAGTGTCCAATGAATAAACGGAAAGATAATCATTTTTAAAGCCTTTTGCTTCCAGTTCATCCTGTTGATGTTTTATCAAAAGTGCGGGATCAAAAACACCATTTTTAATTTGTTGTTCAACATAGGTCATTGCTCTATATAAACTAGGAGCAAGCGTTCTTTCTTCTTGAGATAAATAAGCATTTCTGCTACTTAAAGCCAAGCCATCTTCAGCCCTACCAATTGGAGCCATCAAGAGCTTTATATCCTGATTAAACTCTTTGACCATTTGTTCGATAATCCGGAATTGTTGGTAATCTTTTTGGCCAAATACTGCAATATCGGGTCTCACTATATTGAAGAGTTTATTTACTACCAAAGCAATTCCTTGGAAATAGCCTGGGCGACTTCCTCCATCCAAATGCACATTCAGCTCTTCGATATGGATGCTGAAATACTTTTTTCCGGATCCATACATGGTTTCGGTATCCGGCATAAAAACTACGTCAACATTTTCCTGTTTGCAGAGCTCAAGATCGGCTTCTAAAGTTCTGGGATAGGTTCCAAAATCCTCATGAGGAGCGAATTGTTCAGGATTTACATAAATAGAAACTACGATGGCATCAGCGTGTTCATGAGCCATCTTTATAAGCGAAAGATGGCCGTCATGCAAAGCACCCATAGTAGGAACAAAGGCAACTTTTTTCCCTTGCGATTTCAGGTGATTTACCTGCTCTCGTATTTCTTGTATGGATTTTGCTGTTATCATTTGAACATAAAAAGAGACGCAAATAAGCGTCTCGTTTAATTAAAGGTCATTCAGAGCGATAGCGAAGAATCTGCACAACTAATAAGCGGTGAAGATCCTTCATAAATATCCTCAGGCTGACGGGTGCTAAACCGCACGATCCATATCAAAACCCTGAAGAATTTGTTTAATTCTATTCAGGAATGCACCACCATGAGCACCATCAATAATTCTGTGATCATAACTCATTGATAAATACATCATTTGTCGGATCGCAATTACATCACCATTTTCTGTTTCAAGAACAACCGGCTTTTTCTCAATAGCTCCTGTACCAATAATGGCAACTTGAGGTTGATTGATGATCGGAGTTCCCATAATGTTACCCACACTTCCGTAGTTAGTTAAAGTGATGGTTCCTCCTACAAGATCGTCAGGACTTAATTTCTTACTTCTGGCTTTTGTAGCTACTTCATTCACTGATTCAGCAAGTCCAACCAAATTCTTTTGTTGAGCTTTTTTCATAACAGGAACGATCAATCCGCCTTCGCCGCCTTCTCCAAGAGCAACAGCCAAACCAAAGTTGATATCCTTTTTAACATGGATCTCATCACCATTAACAGAACTATTAATTAATGGGAATTCCAACATCGCTTTGATGATGGCTTCTACGAACAGAGGAGTGAACGTTAGCTTATGGCCTGTTTTCTGTTGGAATGCATTCTTATTAGCATTTCTCCATTTTACCATGTTGGTTACATCTACTTCAGCGAAAGTAGTTACATGCGCTGAAGTTTGAACTGATTTCACCATATGCTCTGCGATCATTTTGCGCATACGGTCCATCTTGATAATTTCAACATCACCGGAAGGAGATTTGATATCCAGTTGTCCGGCAGAAATTGAACCATCGCTGGATTTAGAAGAGCTACTTGGCTTACTTAATCCAGCAGAGCTTTGAGAAGATTTCGGAGCTGATACTTTTCCGTTCTTCTTATCTTCTACATATCCGAGAATGTCCTTTTTGGAAACTCTACCGCCTTGGCCTGAGCCTTCAATACTTTCAAGTTCTTCCTGACTGATTCCTTCTTCTTTTGCGATAGATCGAACAAGCGGTGAGAAAAATCTTCCGTCGCTTCCCATTCTTTGTGGCTCTAATCCTCCGGAAGAATCACTTGATCCATTATTCTGCATCAATTGATCCGGAGTGGTAGCAGCAATTTCTTCTTTAGATAATTTCTTTTCTTCTTTTTTAGCTGATGAAGAAACGGAATCTGATTTTGGAGCAGAAGAACCTGCACTTGCTCCTTTTCCAGTTGAAATGATTGCAATCGGTTGACCTACTTCAATAGTGTCATTTTCTTCGGCTAAAATTTCTATAAGTATTCCCGCAGCAGGAGAAGGTACTTCACTGTCCACTTTATCAGTAGAAATTTCTAAGAGCGTTTCATCTTCCTCAACTTCATCGCCAACTGATTTATTCCAGCCAATTACAGTTGCTTCAACAACAGACTCACCCATTTGTGGCATTACAACTTCAATACGCTCTCCGTCATCCTCTCCACCACCGGAATTTGATTCTTCGGCAGCAGAGGCACTTTCTTTTTCTTCCGCTTCAGGCTCAGACTCTTCTTCTTTAGTTTCTTCCTTTGCCTCTGGTTCCGGAGATGAATTTGTGTCTCCAACAGCATCTGCATCGGTCTCGATAATAGCAATAGGTTTCCCAACTTCGATGGTATCGCCTTCTTCAACTAAGATCTCAACAAGTGTTCCGGCTTCGGGTGACGGAACTTCACTATCTACCTTATCAGTAGCAATTTCGAGCAGTGTTTCGTCAACTTCTACAGTATCACCTACAGACTTGCTCCACTCAATTACTGTTCCTTCCATTACCGATTCGCCCATCTGGGGCATTACTACTTCTACCTTAGCCATAAAAATCTTTTAATTTGATGCCTTAACGGCGGTTTTAGCTGTTTTTGCAAAGGACTGTAAAGTTCTACATTATTCTAATTACTTCAAAATGCAGATAGTTCCTTTTATTGTTAAAAAAGCGCTTTTAGATCAGATTAAATTTATTAACATTTCTGAACATGTTAGCTCTATAATAAACTCGTGTTATGACTCCTTAAAAATCTCAGGAGACTCTCATGCAAATGAACAAGGAGCTGATATCATTGCTTAGACTATGTAGAATGGGTTAAGTCATAAATTAATTCAAGCATTTTACTATATGCGCAAGAAAGAAGTTGAAAAATTCTAGATTTCATTAAAACGATTCGTTAGTGCGACTAATTTTATCTAATCAAATCAGAATAAGAGAAAGTAAGTATTGAATCACTTGAAAACTCATTTACAATAATAAATCTTTTGTAATTTTTATCAACGGTAAATGTCGATATAAAACTTGTGTTAAATAAAAATTTTCTAATGGGATTTCCTGACCAATCAAAAACATGTATCTCTGGATTAATACTCTCATTTTTCCCTACTATTTCCTCAATTTGGCTAATACTTTTTCCTAGCCACAAAGCATAAATGTACTCATTTGTTGTTACTACCTTTGTGTAAAAATAAGGAGTGTCAATTTTGTTCTGGATATAGTTGGGCTCATAATTATCCAATTTAATACTTTCGAGCAATTCTCCATTGAAGTCATAAATGAGTAAGTGATTAAACCTTTCAGCAACAAGTACAATTTTCTCATGATCGGAGTTAATAGCCATCCACATATTCAAAAACCATTTTCTGTCAGAGATATTCAAGTCCTTACTTATAGAAAAAGGTTCAAAATCTAGGTAAGAAATATTAAAAGAAGAGTCGTCTATAAACGCTACCAGTCCTTCGCTAAGAGTTCCCGATGCGACAAGATTATTATTTATTTTCCCAACTTGCTGTGCATCTAATACTTTTGGAGGAATTCGAGTTTCATATAATATCTCGATCTCGTCTTTTTTTAGTAGCGCACTTAATGAGATTCTAACTAACCTTTTTTTTCCCCAATCATATAATTCCAAAATGTCTTTATTCGCTAAATCCGGTTGCAAGATCAATGGAGAGTCCGAAAATTCTTTGGGGCCTTCCCCTCTAGATCCAAAAGAAGTTATTAGCTCAAGAGTTTTAGAATCAAAAAAAGAAACTATATTATTGTTAGCATATTCATCAATAATTATTGTCATAGAATCCGTTACATATAAACCCGAAGGGGCTATTACTAAGTCACCTATGCTATTATGGATTGTCTTATCTAGTAAAATTCCCTTACCAAATGGTTCATGACCAATATTAATAGAGGATTTTTTATTTTCACTTCCACAAGCTGAAAGGAGAATTAACGCTATAGTTATAAGTGGAACACATCTTAAGTAGCAATTCATCGTATTTGTTTGAGGAAATTAGTTAACAATAGCAGATCCTTTTTTTTGTAAAAAGGATTGCCTTTATATATGATGCTTTTATCCTTTTTAAGGATAAGTATTTGATCTTCGTTTTTTAGGAATGGATTATCTATATAAAATTTATAATCAGGATCATAAATAGCAGGAAAAAGAATGATTCTATTATCTTCCGAAATAGCTTTGATATAATCACAGAGCTCACCAGCAAAAACAAAAACAAGTTCTTGGTTCTCAAAATTATTTATAAAATAGTCCTGGATTTTATCAATTTCTAAAGCATTAGAATTACAAGCCCCTTCAACAAATGCAAGCACTAAGTATTCCTGATTAAAAAACTCTGATACCTCTTTATTTGTTACAAAAGAGTATTCACTCGTAAAATCAATCAATAGATCTTTTTTATTATGATTGTATATATAAATACACATAAATAAAAAAGAAAAGGCTAGTGAAATGATAATTATAGTCCGTTTCATAAATTATATAAACCCATGGAATGAAAAAACTCACCCCATAGGCTTGATTAGTTTTATGTATTACCAGGAGTTGCAGTTTCACATACAAGTCTTGGTTTTCTAACAGTTTCACACCAACAGTTTTTTGCTTTGGTTCCAAATAAACCACCAGCCCAAGTTTTATATCCATTTGCCGCACAAGCTCCGGGACTTTGAGCAGAAGCTTCTATTACATAAACATCAAGCTCCCCAGAATCATCATTTTTGGTCACATTGAATGACATTATGGCAAATGTCAAAAGTCCAATTACAGTGTATTTTATTTTTTTCATATTACTCCCAATTTAAATTATTTATACCTTAATTAAATAAAGGTTATTAGGAATAAGTATTTAAAATTTTTAAAAGTCAAGTAACTAATTAATATAATTTTAAATTTAAATTCTTTTGAAGTTTACATATTAATTTACCTTGTAAAGGTATTAAGCATTTTAACTATGAATTTATCTATTAAGTTTAAGCCATTTTTTTTGGCTACATATGTTATGCTCTTTGGCTTAGATCAAAGCAAAAATGATTTTTTAATAGGAGTTGTGATTGAAAATAAGTCAAGTAATCCAATTGCGTATGCACATATAGGGGTTCCTAACTTAAAAATTGGAACTGTTGCAGATGAAAGCGGCAGATTTAAGCTTAAAATCTCGAAAATGGACATTCAAGATACTTTATATGTCTCATCGGTAGGATATTCTACAGTAAAAATTAGTTATGAGGAGATTAGAGGAAAAGGTGAATTGAATATTTTATTAGATAAGAAAGTTAGTGCTCTCCAAGAAATATCAGTGACAGCCATGAAAGAAGAAAAAATTTCTTTAGGAAGATTAAGAGCTTATAATTTATCGGGATGGTCTTTTTCAGGACTTGCTAAAGGGAATGAAGTTGGAAGAATGTTTTCTAATTCAAAGAAGATTGAATTAGTAGATTTGAGTTTTCATATAAGATCAAGTGACTTCGATAGCCTAATATATAGAATACATTTTTACGAGTATAGAAGTGAAAAGCTCGACCTTATTAACAATAATGAAATATATTTAAAATCAAACACGACAAAAGGTTGGGTAAATGTTGATTTAGAGTCTCAAAAATTGATTATTGAAGGTGATTTTTTGGTCTCATTAGAATTAGTGGAGGGTTGGATAGACAATAAAAAAAATAGAATTGGAGCTATAGTTTATTCTGCAAAAGACTCAAGAAAAAAAGAAACTTTAGTCAGGATGCATCAATTTATGGAATTCGAAAAAGTTGATTTGGTATTAAGTATGCGTGTTAATGCATATGTTTTAAGATAGATTTAACCTTTCAAAGCCTGTTTCAAGTCTTCAATAAGATCATCCGGATGCTCTAAACCAACGCTTAATCTTATTAAGTTTTCCGGAGAATGTGATTGATCACCTTCACTGGAACGACGATGTTCCCAGGTGCTCTCAATTCCGCCAAGACTTGTTGCCCTTGTTATGAGTTTAGAGGAAGCAACGGCTTTAAGCGATTCTTCTTCCGTTCCGTCAAAAAGAAATGAGATCATTCCACCAAATCCACTCATTTGCGCTCTGGCGATTTCATAACCTTGGTGTGATTCTAATCCCGGATAATAAACCTCTTTTACTTTTGGATGATCGGAGAGGAATTCGGCGAGTTTTTGAGCATTCTCATTATGAGCTCGCATTCGGTAAGGAAAACTTCTGATACTTCGGCAAAGCAACCAGCAATCTCTTGGAGAAGGTACAGCACCTTGCCCTTGTTGTATAGTTCGAATTCGATCGAACATTTCATCTTGTTTTGCTGAGATGATCGCGCCACCTAAAATATCACTGTGTCCGGCTAAATATTTTGTAGTGGAATGCATCACCAGATCAGCTCCAAACTCAATCGGATTCAGATTTAAAGGAGATGGCCAGGTATTATCCACACAAACTTTCGCATTGATGGTTTTTGCTAAAGCACACACTTTTTCAAGGTCGGTAATGTGCATTAAAGGATTGGAGGGAGTTTCTGCGTAGATGAGTTTTGTGTTCGGACGAATATTATTCTGAACCTGTTCCAGATCTCTCATGTCAGTGAATGTAAACTCCAGATTCCATCGCTTACCAAAAGTATTCAACGTTTTACGGGTTCCGTGATACACATCTTCAGGAACGATAATATGAGAGCCTTCTACCATTGCCTGAAATACACTTCCGATAGCTGCCATCCCTGATGAAAATGCTGCACATGCTTCTCCGCCCTCTAATTCTGCGAGGACTTTTTCCAATTGAAGTCGGTTAGGGTTACTGTGTCTGGTATATAAATAATCTCCATCCTGATGTCCGGCTTCAGAATGTTCAAAATTCGTGGAAACTTCTATAGGAGGAACTACGGACCTTGATCCTGAAGAATGATTCAGAGATCCGTGAATGGCTATGGTTTCTATGTTTTTTGGTTTTTTACTCATAACAAATCTCCCGAATTGCTTTAATACGTTGTAATGCCGGCGGGTGCGAATAATTCAAGAATACATAAAAAGGATGTGGAGTTAAATTAGAAAGATTGTCTTTCGATAACTTCTTCAGTGTAGCGATCATGTCCTCAGGTTTTCCGGTTGTAGTAGCGGCAAATTCATCCGCTTCGTATTCATGTTTTCTGGATGATATCTGCATAAATACAGACAAGATCATATCGATTGGGGCGTACAACATTCCGAAGAAAATGAGTCCGGCATACACAGACATTTTATCCATATAAAAAGCATCAAACAATCCTTCGGCTTGCAAGAAAATCGAAAGTACAAACAGCATGGCTCCTGTTTGAATTACACTAGTGATCATTCCTTTGATGATATGCTTCTTTTTATAATGACCAATTTCATGAGCAAGTACAGCAACTAATTCGTCATTGGTGTGATTTTCGATCAAGGTATCATACAGTGCAATACGCTTATTTTTTCCAAATCCGGTAAAAAATGCATTGGATTTACTTGAACGTTTTGAACCATCTATCACAAACAAACCTTGCAGCGGGAAGTCAACTTTATCGGTGTATTCTTCGATTGCGGTGCGTAGCTCGCCTTCTTCAAGCGGAGTAAATTTATTAAACATCGGCATGATCCAGGTTGGGGCCACATATTGCATCACCAAAGAGAAAATAGTGATTGCAATCCAGGCATAAAGCCAGGCCAGATCACCTGTGTACATAAAGAAGGCAAGAATACCGGCAAGCAATGGCATTCCGATCAATAGCCCAAGCCCTAATCCCTTAACGAGATCCAAAACAAAAGTTTTTGGTGTGGTTTTGTTGAAGCCGAATTGTTCTTCGATCACAAAAGTTGAATAAATACTAAACGGAAGTGAGATCACTGATTTGGAAACCATCAATACAGCGATGTAAAGTAATCCGGTAACCAGTTCTCCAAAACCCCACGCTCGTACAATTTCATCAAGCCAATTAAAACCACCTGAAAACCAAAAGCTCAGAAGCACAACAAGATCAAAGCCACCGGTTATAAATCCGAACCGAGTTTGGGTTTTGGTGTATTCCTGCGACTTGGCATAAGTTTCTTCGTCATAAACACCATCAAATTCATCCGGTAATTCTTTGGATAATGATTTCAGATTCAGATAATTGGAAACCAGATCGAGTACAAAATCCACTGCAATGGTTGCAAGGATAATTATGGCGTAAATGTTCATGAATATTATAAGAAGTAATTTTTTTTATCGATTTTAAATTAGACAAACACTCAAACTAATTCCTACTAGTTTTAAAATGAAAAATTCAGATTCGAATTGCTTAGGGTTTAAAGGAGCATATCAGGAAATAGAGACTCCCATTTTCTGTAATGAAGCGAAATCAGAACATGGCATTTCTGTAAGGCATTCAAAAATGCTTACAAATAATGAATTGAGATTCAGAATGAATGCAGAAGACGGCTCTGCATATATAAGAACGGTTACTACCAAAGAGTCTCAAGGCTGGCAAAACGCGCATTACCACAAATACTTGAAAGAAACTTATTTGGTTGAAAAGGGTTGGATCGGCTATGTAGAAAAACTGAACGATAAAATAGTGTTTAAAAAGTTTAAGTCTGGAGAATTATTTACTACAATCCCGCTAGTTGCGCACAACATTTATATGCCTGCAAATTCCGTAATACATACGGTAAAGCATTCCGCGAATAAGGAATTGACAGAAACAGATTGGTTTGGTGATAGCGATGATTGCAAGCAAATTCACACAGCAATTAGTAAAAGGAGTTTTAAAGAAGTCGATTATGATGGGTTTCCCACTACGGAGAAACCCGAAAAACCGGCAAAGCAGGAGCTTTATAATGAGGCATACCGACATTTTGATACACTAATTTGGCAGGTTCCGGCTTGGTCTTCCGCATTATTTGCCGCAGTAATTGCAATAATAGGAGCGGTTTTTGGCATAGATTCTGAATCCGTTTTCTTTTCAGAGTTTATTCCTCAGAATGTTTTGGTATCGATCCTGCTGTTATTCTTTGGATTATTTACACTAGCACTTTCTTATGCTTTATACAGATTCAGATGGCATCAATCTAATGTAAAACCTTGGGGCGGTCGCTTAATATCGCCACAGTTCTTTTTGCAATTACTTGTTTCAGTTGAGGCTGCAATTTTATTGGTAGGAGCATTGGTATTTTTATCAATAGAGCTGACTTATCCCGTTTCAGTAATTATAGCTTTGATTGCTGGGATATCTACTTACTATGAAGCTAAACTTCTTACTAAGACAAAAGCTGATTCGCATACCGGTTTCTCAGAAAGTTCAGATCATGGGTTTTCTTTTACTTCTGATGTGATCAAACAAAAGGGAAGTTGAACTTTTTAGAGAATGACTTTGAAATAGATCTTAAAACAAATTCATTTATGGTATAGCGATGTTCTATATTCATTAATGAGCTCAAAAAAATTCAAACCCTCCCCAAAGCGATACCATCCTAAAGGTTTAACCATTTTATACGAAGATCATGATATTCTTGTGATCGATAAATCAAGTGGGTTATTAACCATGGGAAATGAGAAAGAATCGGTTAATACTGCTCATTATTTGTTGAATGATTATGTGAAGAAGGGAAACAGTAAGTCGAAGAAGAGAGTTTACATCGTTCACCGATTGGACAGAGATACTTCCGGAGTTTTGATATTTGCTAAATCAGAACAAACTAAAAGATTTCTGCAAGACAACTGGGCTGATTTTACCAAAACTTATCATACTGTCGTTGTGGGAACGCTGTCAAAAAAGGAAGATACTCTCAGTTCGTATTTGGTAGAAAACAGTATCCATAAAGTATATTCTACAAATAATCCTGACGAAGGAAAGCTGGCAAAGACGAAATATAAAGTCCTTAAAGAAAATTCTGAATTCAGTTTGTTGGAAATAGAGTTGCTTACTGGACGCAAAAACCAAATTCGGGTTCATCTCGCTGATAAAGGTTGTCCGATCGCCGGAGATTATGTGTACGGTCAAAAAACCAAAGGTGTAAGAAGATTGCTACTACATGCTTCTAAACTTTCATGTATGCATCCGGAAACAAAGCAACAGATGAGTTTTGAAGCTCCTTTACCTAAAGAGTTTGAACGATTGATGAAATAGAATCAGTTTTTAGAGGCATTTAGCGATAGCTGAGACGGAAAATTAGTTTAATATTAAACTATTTGATATATTTGTATTGTTTTAAACAAGGAGGCAATATGAAACACAATAAAGGCTTACATCACATCTCAGTTTTAGCAGGAGATCCTGCAGAGAACTACGACTTTTATGTCAAAAAATTAGGAATGCGAATGGTTAAAAGGTCCGTCAATCAGGACGACCCATCTACCTATCATCTTTTTTATGGAAATGAAGCCGCTAATCCCGGATCAAGTATTACTTTCTTTCCTTGGCCACGGGCACATAAAGGAATTCCCGGAAGCGGAGAATCCGTAAATGTAGCTTTTCAAGTTCCGGAAGGAACAGAAGATTTTTGGAAAGAAAGATTGAGTGCTCAGAATATTCAACACTCGGATATCTTTGAGGTATTCGGGAATCCGGCATTGCGTTTTCAGGATCCGGATGGTCTAGAGCTGGACCTGATATTCTCCGGACAACCCAAAGAAAAAGTGAGTGCTTTTGAGACCACTGTTCCAACAGAGTCGTCTATCCAAGGCTTTTGGTCAACACGCCTGAAAGTAGCTGACCCTGATGGAACGGCACATATACTAAAAGATGTGTTCAAATTTGAAGAAAAGGAATCAGAAGGAAAACTAACCAGATTTGCTACAGACGCTCAAATAGGAAGCAATGTGATCATAGAAGAATCGGATGATGAGCAAGGAAAAGGCGGGAGGGGAATCGTGCATCACGTTGCTTTTCGAGCTAAAGACGAAGCAGAATTGGCTGAGCTCAGAGAAAAGGTGGCGGAGAAAGGATTACATCCAAGTCCGATTATAGATCGTCACTGGTTTAAGTCGGTGTACTTCCGTGAGCCAAGTGGAGTTTTGTTCGAAATAGCTTCCGATGGCCCGGGATATGATGTTGACGAAGATTTTGAGGAACTCGGCGAAACGTTGATACTCCCACCTTGGTTAGAGCCAAGAAGAGAAATGATCGAAGATAATCTGCCTGATCTGGGAATTTAAAAGCTAGTGAAATGGAATTATTCAGAGTTGATAAAGAAAACCCGTTTAAAGGACCTCATCAGGATCAAAAAATTGCTTCAGGAGGAGTTGATCTTAGTGATGCAAAGTTTGCCATGATCATGATTCATGGACGTGGTGCAAGTGCAGAAAGCATTATCGGGCTTGGCAATGAATTTGAGAGGAATGATAAAATTACTTTTATGGCGCCTCAGGCAAGTGGGTTTACCTGGTATCCGTATTCATTCCTTGCCCCGAAAGAGAAAAACCAGCCGGGATTAAATTCAGGTTTACAAGCTATTGCTGATTTAATCGTGGAGATAGAAAAAGAAGGCATTTCAAAAGAAAACATCTTCCTTCTCGGGTTTTCTCAGGGAGCTTGTCTCGTAACAGAATTTGTTGCCAGGCATCCTGGAAAATACGCCGGGGTTATTGGATTAAGTGGCGGTTTGATAGGCGATAAAATAGATCCGTCAGTGTATTCCGGAAATTTGGAGGGAACGCCGGTATTTCTTGGTTGCAGTGATATAGATTCTCATATCCCAAAAGAAAGAGTAGATGAAACAGAGGCAGTGTATGAAAAATTGGGAGGAAAAGTCACAAAAAATATTTATCCGGGGATGGGACACCTTGTCAACGAGGATGAGATTCAGCATATTCAGCAGTTGCTGAATTCAAAATTAAAGATTCAAGATTAAAAATTTGCTCTGACTAATTTTTAATCTTGAATTTTAAATCTCTAATTATTTTTAATGGAAATTCTCTGGCTTGGTCTTGCCTACGTTTTAGGCATGGTTGTTAAACAACTAAAACTGCCTCCTTTAATAGGATATTTGGTAGCAGGTGTGATACTGTCAGCTTTTGGGGTGTCTGACGAAAATGGTCTGCTCCACACGATCGGGCACTATGGCGTTATTTTTCTTCTTTTCACAGTAGGATTGCATCTCAGGATAAAGAATATTGTTCGACCGGAAGTGTTTGGCGCGGGAACTATTCATCTTGTGATCAGTGCCGGTATCTTTTTAGTAATTGCAATGGCTTTCGGTTTTTCAGCCATTGAAGGTTTGATCATTGGGATACTCCTCGGATTTTCAAGTACGGTATTGGCTGCAAAAACTTTGGAAGCTCGCGGTGAACTGAATGCGTTTCATGCTCGTGTTTCAATTGGTATATTGATTGTTCAGGATTTGGTAGCAATTACGGTCTTAGCATTAACAGGGGGTGGAATTCCATCTGTTTGGAGTTTCGGACTGCTCTTATTGCCACTTCTTAGACCACTTCTCTTCAAGTTACTAACCTCGAGCGGACATGAAGATCTTCAGCTACTTTATGGACTTTTGCTCGCAATGGGTGGAGCTGCTCTGTTTGAAGTACTTGGCCTTTCCAGCGAATTGGGAGCGCTTGTAGCCGGTGCGTTACTTTCAGGAACTCATGAATCAGACGAACTTTCCGAAAAATTGTGGGGACTTAAAGAGGCTTTTCTGGTTGGTTTCTTTTTAGAAGTAGGATTGGCAGGCTTGCCGAACATGAACGACCTTCTATTTGCCGGGGCTTTATTTGCTGTTCTGCCAATCAAAGCAGTTTTGTTTTTCTTTCTGCTGATACTGTTCAAGCTTCGTTCAAGAAATTCATTTATGGTGACTTTAACATTAACCTCCTTCAGCGAATTTACTTTGATCGCAGGTATGGTGGCGGCATCATCCGGCTTTATTCCGGAATCCACGATCATAGTTTTTGCACTATTAATAGCGGTTTCTTATACAGTGAATGCTCCATTATCCGCCAAATCGAACAGCTTATGGAAAAGGTTTGAGCACAAACTTATTCCGTTGGAAAGAAATGTCAAGCATCCGGGGCAGCAGGTAGTGAGTTTAGGCGGAGCCGAATATCTGGTAGTTGGTATGGGGCAGGCAGGATCTTCTGCTTACGATTATTTAAAGGAAAGAGATTACAGAGTAACGGGAATGGATTCTGATCCCGCTCAGATCGAATATAATCTGGGAAAAAAACGTAGGGTAGTTTATGGTGATGCTCAAGATGCTGAGTTATGGGAAAACATAGATCTATCAAGTGTTAAGGCAATTATGCTTGCAATGCCATATGCGGATACGAAAATCCAGGCAACTAAAATGCTTCGTGAAAATAAATTTACTGAAGATATCTACGCGCTTACTATGAGGGATGAAGAGCATCAGGCCCTTAAAGAAGCCGGAGCAAATGCAGTTTGTTTACCGCTGATACAAGCAGGAAGAAAACTTGCTGAAATAAGTATAAGTGATGAAGTTGACGGTTCAATGTCTCTGAATTTTGAAATGAATTCCTTTGAGTGATTACAGCTTAAATATCAGAAATGAAGAATACCCGAAAGGAAACCTGTCTTCACAGAATATCCTGATCGAATATGGAGATTATGAATGTCCGTACAGCCGGTTGGGGTACAGATACGTTCAAAAATTCTTGAAAGAAGACACAGACCTGAAATTCATATTCCGCCATTTTCCGATCAAGAAAAAGCACCCAAATGCTGAAATGTGTGCTGAATCAGCTTTATGTGCCGGAGATCAAGGAAAATTCTGGGAAATGCATGATCTTATGTTTGCTGACAATCAGAATCTGGGTAGAGAAAGATTGGAAGAGTTTGCTCAGGAACTCGATCTGGATAGAAGAAAATTTCATGTAGATCTGGATTCACATAGTTTTTTGAGTTGGGTTCAGCAAGATTTTAGAAGTGGCGTTAAAAACGGAGTAAATGATACGCCGACTTTTTTTATGAACGAAACCAAGTATGAAGGCAAATTAGCTTTCAAAGAGTTATTGGCTTTTATCACGAATCATAAATTAAGCTGATATGTCCTGCGAGCATGAAAATATGATCAAAATTACAGAGCCCACAACTCATGAATGTGAAACTTGTGTTCAGCTAGGAGATGAATGGGTTCATTTACGAATGTGTATGACTTGTGGTTATGTGGGCTGTTGCGATTCTTCAAAGAACAAGCACGCCAGAAAACACTATATGAGAAATGATCATCCTATAATCAGATCAGTTGAGCCGGGCGAAGATTGGCGCTATTGCTACATCGATAAGGAAATACTATGAGCACATTAAAGGAATTTGCAGTTCAAAAATTACACAGCTTTCCGCAGTTTGAAAACGTGCCTCTAGATCAGCTTGACTGGCTGGTAGAAAACTCTCGAATCTGTACCTATATGACAGATGAAAGGATCATGGAGCCGGGTACTGAGGTTGATAAGATGTTCATCATACTGGATGGTAGAATAAGAATTCAGCTTCCAAGAGGAAGTTCTTTTACAAGCATAGGCGATTTTGTGACCGGTGATATTTCCGGGCGACTTCCATTTTCCAGAATGCAATCTACTTTGGCTCATTTAGTAGTGATGGAAGACACTACCATTCTTGAAACTCATGAAGATCTCTTTGTAGAGATCACAAAAAGATATGAGCTGATCGAAGCTTTTGTTCACAGTTTATCGGATAGAATTCGAAGCTTCACCTCTCAACAGCAGCAAAATGAAAAGCTGGTAGCATTGGGAAAACTTTCTGCGGGATTAGCTCATGAATTAAATAACCCGGCTTCTGCCATGGTTCGTGGAGCCACTGAGCTAAAGAAACGCTTGTCTCAAACGCCTGATAAGTTCAAATCTGTGATGAGTATCAAACTTACCAACGATCAGATAGATGCGGTGAATGATCTGGTGTTTAAAAAAGCGGGAAGAGGGTCTTCAAATCAGCAATCTTTAATGGAAAGAACCGCGCTTGAAGATGAATTAACAGATTGGATGGAAGATCATGGTGTAGAAACAGGATTTGAATATTCTGAGACATTTGCGGAGTATTGCTTTAATACTGAAGATCTTGAATTTGTTTCTTCTCATGTAGAAGATGAATATCTGCCGGCGGTTTTAGGTTGGATCGAGGATGTTCTTACTACAGAGAAAATGATGGAAGAGATCGAAGACTCTGCCCGACGAATTTCCGATCTGGTTTCTTCAGTTAAGACTTATTCTCATATGGACAGGGGAACCGATAAAGAAGTGGTGGAGCTTAAAAAAGTCCTAAAGAGCACAGTTACGATGCTCAACCACAAAGCAAAGCAGAAAAAAGTAGAGATAGAACTGAATATCCCTTCTGATCTATCTGAATTCTATGGATATGTAAGCGAACTAAACCAGGTATGGACGAACTTGCTGGACAACGCAATTGACGCAGTGCCTCAAAATGGAAAGATCGAAGTAAAAGCTGAAGAGAAGAATAAAAATATGTATCTGTTTTTTAAAGATAACGGGAGCGGAATTCCGGAGGATGTGTTACCAAAAATATTCGATCCTTTTTTTACAACTAAAGATGTTGGCGAAGGAACCGGATTAGGCTTAGATGTAGTTCATAAGATTATTGAAAAACACGGAGCCTCAATTGATGTAGAATCTAAACCAGGACAAACAACCTTCGAACTTTGCTTTCCATTAAATAATTAAATTAAGAATGAAAAATTCAAAATTGTTTCCTTTCATTCTTAATTTTTCATTTTGAATTCCATAATTCCGAAGGAATGAAGAAACCCATAATTTTTACGATCGACGATGATGCTCAGGTGCTTAGAGCAATTACAAGAGACCTGCGCAGTAATTACAGAAAGGATTATAGGGTGATGAGCACTCAATCTCCGAAAGAAGCATTGGAGAGCCTGCCTGAGCTAAAAAAGCAAGGCGAAACGGTTGCGCTATTTCTATCAGACCAACGAATGCCTGAAATGATTGGGGTAGATTTCCTTGAAAAAGCAAGAGCGTATTTCCCGGGAGCTAAGAGAGTTCTGTTAACGGCTTATTCTGATACGGACGCCGCAATTCGGGCAATTAATGAAGTCCAGCTGGATTACTATCTTCTGAAACCTTGGGATCCGCCTGAAGAAAAATTGTACCCGGTTTTGGATGATCTGCTTGACGAATGGCAAGCTAATTTCCGCCCGGATTTTACAGGGATTAGATTAGTCGGATATCAGTATTCACCGAAGTCCCATACAGTTAAAGATTATCTTTCCGGAAACCTGATTCCTTATCGTTGGCTAGATATTGAGGAAAATGAAAAAGCCGCTGAATTATTAGAAGAGAATCAGATTGACCAAAAAGATCTGCCCGCAATATTTTTTGAGGATGGTGAATTCCTCACAGATCCAAGTCCGATTCAGATTGCTAACAAGCTTGGGAAAAATCCATCTGCTTCAGAAAATGTATACGATGTAGTAATTGTAGGAGCTGGTCCCGCAGGGTTAGCTGCGGCGGTTTATGGTGGCTCAGAAGGATTAAAAACATTGCTCATCGAAAAGAGGGCTCCCGGTGGTCAAGCAGGAACAAGTTCTCGAATCGAGAATTATCTTGGATTTCCAAAAGGACTAAGCGGTTCGGATTTGGCTAGACGTGCAATCACACAAGCCACAAGATTCGGCGTCGAATTTTTATCTCCACAAGAGGTCATTAATATCAAGATAAATGATCAGTATAAAACAGTTTGTCTGGCGGATGGAAGTGAGATCAATGCAAAAGCGGTAATTGTTACTACAGGTGTTAATTACCGAAAGCTGGAAAGCAAAGGAATTTCAGATTTTACCGGAGCGGGAATTTATTACGGCGCTGCAATGACGGAAGCTCACGCGTTCAAAGACAAACAAGTATACATTGTTGGTGGTGGTAATTCAGCCGGACAAGCAGCCATGTATCTGTCTACATTTGCAAAGAAAGTGTATATCACCATTCGGAAAGATTCGCTGGTTTCAAGTATGTCTTCTTATTTGATCGATCAGATAAACAGAACCGAAAACATCGAGCTTCTTGGAAGCAGAGAAATTGTAGAGGCATCCGGAAATGGTCATCTGCAAGGACTGAAACTCCTAAATAATGTGGATGAATCAGAATCGGAAGTAGAGGCAGACGGTTTATTCATCTTTATCGGTGCAAAACCTTATACCGATTGGATCCATGACAATGTGATCAAAAACGAAAGAGGTTTTATAGAGACCGGAAAAGATCTTCAGCGATACGATGAATATTCCAAAGTCTGGAAATTGGAAAGACGGCCCTATTTATTAGAATCCTGTGCACCCGGAATTTTCGCTGCCGGAGATGTTCGTGCCGGCGCTATGAATCGTGTTGCTTCAGCAGTTGGTGAAGGTTCTATGGCCATAAAATATGTGCACGAATATTTAGCAGATTCGAATTTATAGTAACCTTTCGATATATTAAATAAAGAAAGATTAAACCTATGTGTAATAAGCTAATTTTATTTTCAATAGTAGCTCTTGTTATTTCATGTAATGATTCAGGTCTCGATGGTTTTGGTCCTCAAGTAGTTACTGGAAAAGTATTCGATGTTTTCAAGGGAGACACTTTGTTTAATGAAAATGTGGAGGTTTCTGTGAATGGAAACTCTTTTTATACCAACAGTGATGGTGAGTTTCAAATACCTGATATTACTACTGGAAATCATTTATTTGCTGTAAAGAGTGAACATCACCTACCTTCTGACACAGTAATTACGATTGGCAAAGAAACCGGTACGCTTGTTAGCATTCAGTTAAAGCAAAAATTATTGGACTTTTTTCCTATGGGAGAAAATATCGAACTAAAGTATAAGGGAGAATCAAGTAGTTTATCTTGGGATCCAACGGGAGCAGATCCCATCGACGTGGGCACCAAAAAAAGTTACGAAAGCATTACAAAAACTAGTTTTTTAGACGAAACAGATTCATCATTTAGATACCATTTAGAAACTACAAACGAGGGCTTTGTTGTTAATTATGAGTCTAAGAATTCAGTAATTCAAAACTCAGATACAACAAATATGTATAGCAGGTATTTATATGTAGTATCTGAAGACAAGCATACCTCAGAATTATCCTTTGATTTAATTCACAGGCCATCTATCGATTTTGGTTCCTCTGGTCCTTTTTATAATAGGAGTTCTGTTGTTTATTGGAGAAGTAACGGAGATCAATTTTATGGTTGGTTTAGAGATAGATATCTACCTCAGTCTCGACTAACAGGCAATCAAGCATATAATCAACTACATATTGATGGAGGACTTTACACGGTAAAAGCGGATACTGGTTTGACCAATTATCAAGAATCATATAATGGTCATACGGGTAAGGGTACTACTCAGATAAGCTTAATTTCTTTCAAAAACTAATCTTTTACCAGCGCTATGAATCGTGTCGCTTCAGCCGTAGTCGAAGGCTCCATGGCTATAAAATACGTGCATGAATATTTAGCAGATTCGAATTTGTGATTATGGTAAATATGAGGTTTAATAAAAGTCTGATCTTAAGCTTATTGATTGCATTTGCATTGACAAATCAGGTGTATTGTCAAGAAGAAGATCAAAAAGAACAAGCATTTAAAAAAGTACAAAGTCTTGTAGAGTTTAAAGATACGGTTTCAAAGATCGACTCATTAAAACAATCAGGTCATAAAATAGATGTTAACGTTGTAGCCATTTGGGGATCTATTTTACCTGAGGATTCTACAAGTTCTATCGCATTATACTATCTTAACGAGGTTTTATTTAACAAGATTGAAAATCCTATTTATCTGATTAAGTTCGATAAAATAAAGAATGAGATTGTATCTGTTGAAGAGGTAGGTCAAATAAGTATCGAATAAATTTGACCTTTTTGCGATTGTAACCTGTTCTCCATTAAGTATATAGTGTCAAACAGATTCAGAAACAAATATCGAAATGAAACTACTCGATTAAAGTCTTGGGATTATGGGTGGAATGGGTCTTATTTCATAACGTTATGTGAGAAGAATAGAGAGCGATGTTTTGGAGAGATAAAGAATGATGAAATGTTTCTATCTGAAATTGGAAAAATCGCAAACCAATGTTGGAAAGAGATTCCGGATCATTTTCCATTTGTGAAATTAGGAGAATTTGTTGTGATGCCTAATCATGTGCATGGAATCATTATCATTGACAAAAAGAATAATGAAATGGATTCGAATCTAATTTTAGGGACGCATAATCTTGCGTCTCTACATGTATCAAAACAGAATTCATTAAACAAATTTGGTCCTCAATCTAAAAATTTGGGTTCAATAGTCAGAGGATTTAAAATCGGTGTTACAAAGAAGGCGAGAAAGATCAGAACTGATTTCCAATGGCAAGCAAGATACTACGATCATATAATCCGAGATCAGGAGTCCTTTAATAACATCTCTGAATATATACGGAACAATCCATCTCAATGGAAAGAAGACAGAATCTATTGAACTCCAATTACCAATCTATACCAATCCGATCTTTAACCGCATTTTTTAAAGAGTCTTCCAGTTCTTTCTTTTTCTTTTCAAGTTCTTTCTTTTTTTCTTCAACTTTTTTGATCTCTTCGTTTACGCGGTTTTCCAGTCTTTCATATTCTTTTCGAATCTCTGCTTCTTTTTCATTTTTAAAAGCCAGAAGTTGCTCTTTTCGGTTACCGATCTCACTTCTTACTCTGGATTCTATCTTTTGACGAGCCTGATCAACCTCTTTGCTGACGGTATTCCTTAACGCATTTACAAAAAGATCATCGAGGTTAGATCGTACTTTTACATTCAATGGACCATTAAGATTATCAACCAATGCTGTTACATTAATTTGGTCAGTACTGGAAACAGCATCTCTGATTAATTGTTGAACCCTGTTTTTAGATGGATTCTGTCCGAAATCAAAAGCAATTCCCTTAGCTTTATAACCAATCTCACTGTCAAATCTTTTGTCAATAATGCTTACAGATGCAGAAACTTCTCCTGTTCCGGTTTTGAGAGGATAAGGAAGTAGTTCAGAAGGAGAAATTTTTGAACCTTTTAGTCCAAACCCATCATAAGTAAAGTTGATCGTTTCCCGTGGATCGTCTCCTAAATAATTAAACTCTCCGGTAAGGGTCATTGAACGGTTGGAATCATCACTTCCACCAAGATTGAAGATAATGGGTTCTTTCGTTTTCTTTTGGTCACTGCTTATGTTTGTGATTTTTCCTGCAAGCTGAATTGCTGTTTTCGTTTCACCCGAAAGATCAATGTTCTGTATCCAGAGTTTTGGCCAATCATATTTGTCGCTGAATTTATAATCTTTTCCTTCATAGCGCTCAATCTTTTCTTTGTCTTCACCAACCAGGCGACTTCCATATTTTCTGGCAATTGCTACATACTCCAGATACCCAGAATAATCGGCTAAAAGATTGGTACCAAAAATTGATTGTGCAATATTCCCGGGGTCAATGGTTGGAAGTTTCGCCATATTCATAGCGCGCTGAAAATCGGCTTGAATCCAATTATCTACTCTCCCCGCACTAAATTTTGAACTTCCAAAATCATCCTGAAAATCTTTTTTCAAATTTTGTGCTCTGGTCTTTAAAGAATCTGCTTGCCTAACCAGCTTCTGAACGTTTTTTATGGCTTCAATTGCTTTTTTAGGGTCTTTAATTTCCTTTACATTGATAGCATTGATCGTTTTTTCAATATCAGCTATTTCTTTATTGATCTTAGTATTTGATAAGGTGCTGTCCCATTTTTGATAATTTTGAGCAAGCCCGTTACGTAATGAATCGATTTTATCCGGAGCTTGTAAGTTCAATTTTGACATTAAGCTGTCTACATTGATGTTGGTTTTTATATCGGTGAATTCCATTTGAGCATTTCTGGAAATCTCAGAAGTCACATCTACAACAACTTTAGCAATAAAACTTTGCTCTTCATTTTTAACTTCCTCAGGAATTTCGAAATAACCATCAGTTTCTCTTTCAGTGTCCATTCTGAATTCCTTAAGAATAACATCTTCAATAATCACTCTTTCCCACCAGGTTGGCCAAAAAAGAAAATCGAGCTCCATTTCTCCGGTTTCAAATGAATTTGTCATGGTGTTTTCAGGGTTAGCTACCTGTAGTCTGTCCCACCTTATTTTTAAATCAATCAGATCCACATCAAAACCATCAATTTCAACCAAGGCACCATTTGCGATGCTTGCCTGATATTCAATTTCAGATTCCAACATTGGATCTACACTGATCCAGCTAATTAAAAACCCAAGGGCAGTAATTATTACCAAAAATACAATTCCTTTTATTCTCATCATTAACCTCGCACTCTAACTACAGTTTGATAAATTGAATAGAACTTGGTTCCCTTTAAAGCTTTAACAAATTTAGTTTTCATCACGCGTTCATGGATATGAGCCCTGTATTGTTTAACACCAATTTTGGTAAGAGGAAACATAGGCGCACATAAGAGAACTGCGGTTACAAAGCTGCCTAAAACAACAGTGTTATTGAACTTGGTAATTGCCCAGAGTTCGTTATTGTACATATTGGTCCAGGTATTTTGCATACTTTCGTTTTCAAGCATCCAGATTCCAAAGCTGTGAAATATAGGATCGGCCAAATAAGCTACTCCACTAAATACAAGAAATGCCAGAATAACCATTCCAATATTAACCTTCAGAATTATCACTATGATTAATATTATTAAGTTGTGAACGGAGGCTACCGGAGTTAAGCCAATAATCATTCCAAGTATGAATCCCCCAGCTAATTGATTTGGGGAAGCCTCAGAAGACAAAGCTTTAAGAAGTTTTGCAATATATTTTAATATCAGGAACATACTATTTTAATGAATTCTAACCGTGAAAGGTTCAATATAATCGAATTTGTGTAGTTAGATAAATGAATTCGTGTTAAATTAAATACAAAGTTCAAAATTTTATTAAATGAGCAAGTTTTCTGTTACTATTTTAGTAGTACTGGCATTTATATCCTGCAAAAAAAAATCCAATGCCCCTGCTTTTGCTTGTAAAGGTGGTGTCGCAGATATTCAATACCCTTGTGATGATATACATTTGTTGGCAGTTGTAAAGCCTCAGGAGCTTCAGGGGTTAGAAAGTACTGATTCTCCAACAGTTCGTTTAAATGACATTTGGGGCTGGACGGATCCAATGACTAAGAAAGAATATGCATTAGTAGGGTTAACAAATGGTGTTTCTTTTGTTGATGTTTCCAACCCTGAAAAGCCAATAGTTATTGGAAAACTTGATGAAAGTAATATTTCTGCAAAGTTTAAAACTCTATCTGATCCTAATTATGAAGCATGTACTATAGGAATTGGAGATACCGAACAATCTAAAAATATACAAGAAGGGTCAACCTGGAGAGATCATAAAGTTTTTAAAGATCATCTTTTTATAGGTAGTGATGCTCAAGCGCACGGGATTCAGGTTTTCGATCTAACAAAATTGAGGTCTTATGAGGGTACTTTTTTAGAGTTTGAAGAAGATGCTTTATATACTGGTTTAGCCAACTCACACAATGTGGTTATAAACGAAGAAACAGGATTCGCGTATGCAGTCGGGGCTACCAATGCAGAAGTTTGTGAGACTGGAGGATTACATATTATTGACATAAACGACCCTAAAAACCCAGTTTTTGCTGGTTGTTATAGCGATACAACACCACCAAGAAGAAGGTCTAATTCTGCATACATACACGATGCACAATGTGTTAATTATGTTGGGCCGGATTCAGATTATACTGGGAAAGAAGTTTGTTTTAGTGCTGCAGAAAGGTCGCTGGTAATAGCAGACGTAACTGATAAAGCAGATGTTACCACAGTAGGGTTCGCTTCATCTCCAAGTATGTCGTATGCTCATCAAGGGTGGTTAACTGAAGACCATAAGTATTTTTTGATGAACGATGAACTAGATGAATTTAACTTAGGGCGTACTACCAAAACATACATTTTTGATGTTAGTGATCTCAGTAATCCAACATTCGTTAATTTTTATGAGCATAATACAGAGTCTATTGATCACAATCTTTATATAAAAGGAGATTATGTATATGCATCAAATTATGTGTCGGGACTCAGAGTAATGAGAATGAATGATATTTCCAGCGCAGAACTTGAAGAGGTAGCATTTTTTGACTCGGAGCCAAATATTTATTCAAATCCGAATCAGCAGTTTAACGGAACCTGGAGTAACTACCCTTTTTTCGAAAGTGGTGTAATCATTATGAGTGACATTAACAGAGGGTTGTTTATTCTGCAACCTGATTTCAACTAATAAAATCCTCCTTTTTTGCTAACTACAAAGAAGCCTTAGCTTTAGGATATTATAATAAACGAACAGGGCACGATCCTTTGAGTTAGGCACTATTTTGCGTACCTTTTTTCCGTTTTTTACTATTAGAATACGTTCAAAATTATACGAACTAATTTTACTCCCACTTAAAAATTTTTATGGATTTATTTGACAAGCTTGAGGGCAGACCAAGTCCTTTAGGGCCATTTACTTCAGAAGGCTACGGGTATTACACCTTTCCAAAATTAGAAGGTCCACTCGGACCAGAGATGCAGTTTAACGGTAAAGATATGATCGTTTGGAGCATCAATGATTACCTGGGGGTAGGAAGTAATGCTGAAATAAAGAAAATTGACGCTGAAGCTACAGCTAAATACTCATTAAGTTCACCTATGGGTGCGCGACTAATGACCGGAAATACAACGGAACATGAGTTGCTTGAACAGGAGTTAGCAGCTTTTTCACATAAACCTGCGGCTCAGTTACTGAACTTTGGCTATCAGGGAATAATGAGTGTAATTCATGCGCTTACTGATCGTAACGATTTTTTAATTTATGATGAATTAAGCCATGCCTGTATAGTTGACGGAAAGCAACTGTCTATGGCTGACAAATCTGTGTTCAAGCATAACGATATAGAGAGCTTCAAAAAGCAATTGTTCAGGGCCGCATCTAAGAAAAAAGATAATTCTTCTATTCTGGTAATTACTGAAGGTGTTTTTGGAATGACAGGAGATCTCGGAATTTTGAACGAGATCATAGAATTGAAAAAAGAAGTTCCATTTAGACTTTTAGTTGATGATGCTCATGGATTTGGCACCCTCGGTAATGATGGTTCTGGTACAGGAACGCATTTAGGTTGTCAGGATGGTATCGATATCTATTTTGGTACTTTCGCAAAAGCGGTTGCACTAATAGGGGCTTTTGTTTCATCTGAGCCTCGTGTAATTGAATTTTTGAAAGCAAATGTAAGAAGTCAGGTATTTGCAAAGTCACTTCCAATGCCTATTGTAGTTACTGCCAGAGAGCGTTTAAAAATGATCAAACAAAATCCTCAATGGAGGGAAAAACTTTGGGAGAATACTATTAAACTCCGTGAGGGATTACAGAAAATAGGTTATACTGTACTGCCTTCCGAAAGTCCGGTAACGCCTGTTCTTACTCAGGGAAGTACTGATCTATGCCAAGACATTATGCGTAAACTTAGAGAAGAACATGGAGTGTTTGTTAGCGGTGTAGCATATCCTGTAGTTCCAAGAGGAACTGTTCTGATTCGTTTGATTCCAACTGCTGCTCATAATGATGAGCATATAGAAAAAACTTTGGAAGCATTTGATTCAATTAAAGACTTTGTTTTTGCAGCTGCAGCTGAAATAGCCAGCTAATTAATTCTAAAGCACCTCACTATTTGTGAGGTGCTTTTATTACTTCAAGTTATATTCTTCTCTGTAAAGAATTCAGAATTTGAATTATTTTATCATTTTCATGATCTAAAAAATATTATTTAATGATACAGCGACCACAAACTATATTTTTAGCTCTTTCAGCCTTATCAAGTTTAGCAGTTTATTTTACACCGGTTTACGATAAAGCAATGCAAGACCCACAGGTGTGGATCGGATACGGACTTGCAAGCTCTATTCTTGTGGCAATCATTATTTCAATGATCACGATCTTCAAATACTCTGATAGAAAATCTCAGATAAAATGGGTTAAAATTGCAATGTTATTCCAATTAGTTGGAATTGGATTTGCAGTAGGAGTTCTTTTTTCTTTAGGAGGAATAGGTGTCTACTTGTGGGACGAAGCGTTGGGCTCTGCTATGACTGTATTGGCAATCCTACTTCAGGGAATGGCTATAAGATTTATAAAGAAAGATCTTGAATTGGTGAAATCAATAGATCGCATAAGATGACTTCTGATGCTTCAGAAGAAACTTTCTCTCCAATAAAGGTATATGGTGCCCTTTTTGTTGGATTAACGGCATTTAGTTTAGCACCAATTTTAGTGAGGTTTGCATCCAGTTATTCAGGTGTGTTATTGGCAACAATACGGACCATTTTAGCAGTGGTAATACTTGCCCCAATCTATATTTCCTTCAAAAAAAAGCAGAAAATTAAACCCGTTCAAAGCGGAAAAGAGCATTTATTGGTCGCAATTGCCGGAATTGCATTGGGTTTACATTTCATAGCTTGGATTAGTTCCATCTATTATACATCTGTTTCATCGGCATCGGTGCTGGTTTGTATCCATCCGATTATTCTCATAATTGCTGAACGTACGTTAATGAAAACGACCTTCCGTCCTTTGGTGTGGATAGGAGTGATAATTTCATTTATCGGAACTTTGATGCTTGGATATTTTGATTTAAACGAATCAAATATATTCCCGCAAGCCGGTTTAGGAAATACTTTAGCAATAACAGCTGCGGCAATTTTTGCTGTATATTTTTTAATTGGCAGAAAGATCAGACAACATCGAACTTGGATCGGGTATATATTTCCTGTTTATACTTATGCAGCAATTACCTGTATTTTCTTTCTTGTAATAACAGAGGGAGTTCCAACACAAATTGATGGTAAATTATTCCTAATCGGATTAGCACTTGCAATCGGGCCTCAGATATTTGGACACGGTTCGTTGAATTATGCTGTTAAATATGTATCGGCAACTTTGCTTTCCACACTTATTCTAGCTGAACCGGTTTTAGCTTCTATTATAGCATATTTCCTGTTTCAGGAATTACCGCTACCACTTTCTATTTTTTCCATGATGATTATTATGCTAGGAATTGGTCTTACTTGGAAGAGGCGGAGTAAGAGCGCTTAATCGATTTGCTACGAACTCAATTCTCAAAGAGAAGCATAGTATTTTTTAAATCTTCTACTTTTACAGGTTTAGTAAGAGGTTTAACATTTGCATAATCAGAGGCTTCTTGTAAGTGCTCGTACGTAGTGTCACCGGACAAAATAAGAACAGGGATATTATTGTTTTCTGCCCTTAAAGCCTCTACAACATCTAATCCTTTCATTTCGCCGATTAAATTTTGGTCACTAACTACAATATCTGGATTTAGAGCTTTAATCTTCTCAAGTCCTTCTTCACCAGAAGTTGATGTTTCAATAACATCGTATCCTAAAGTCGTCAACATTTTTTTTTGAACCAGCGCCAATAGGCTGTCGTCTTCTAAAAGGATTACCTTCTTCATGATTGCATAGTTTATTTAAGCTTAAATAAGGTAAGCTTTTTATCGGAAAATATTAAGAAATCTTAATATTTTACTTTGTAAAAACCCATCTCCTTTTTAAAGGTAAGGTAATTAATGGTTTAAGAGAATAGTTTCATTTACCCTTTAAAAAAGCTTCTGAAATAGAGGCGAATTGTTTAGGCTTATCTAGAAAAGCATAATGCCCGGAATCTTCAATGATAACCAATGCTGAATTCGTAATACCTTTTTCAATTCGTTCTCCTTGATAAACAGGAGTAGCGTCGTCATTTCTTCCCCAAAGTAGAAGAATATCGTGAGGTATGTTAGGTAAGCAATTTTCTAAATACTCAGTAACAGACTTTACAAAGGTTTCTCTCATAACACCCGAGAGCTGATTGTATTCTCCGGACCCCAAACTTTTCCATAACGAAGTCTGCCTCAATTTTGATAGAGCAGAAGCTTGCAATTCTTTAGGTAAGATTAATAAAGGTAACTTAAGAATCTTAGCCAGGTACTTCTTGAAATAAAATTTTAAACTACGCTTGGGTTTCATCCCTGCACCGCCTGTTATAAGAACCTTGTCAATTTTTTCCTTTCCAAATTGTCTGCTGCAAAGTTTAAGAGTTATTCTTCCTCCAAATGAGTGAACCAGTAAATCAACTTTACTATCAAAATTATTACTTATAAATGATTCAACAGCATCTGCATAATTATCGATACTCCATGAAGTTTTTGGTTCTGGTGAATCACCAAATCCGGGTAAATCTAATACGTAGGAAGTTCTGATATGAGCCAGTGACTTTGCAATTGGTAACATTACCCGACGGCTACTTCCCCATCCATGTAATATGATGAGAGGTTTGCCTTCTCCAATTACTTCAAAAGTAATTGGCTGATTGTTGTAATTATAAGTTTGTACGTTTGACATGATCAGGAGCAAAATCTCACTAAAAGGAATCGAATACAAGTTGATTTGCTTATATATTGTTCCCTTATTGATGGTAAATTAGTCTATTATGAAAAAACTTAAACGGGACTTCTTTTTTTGGATTGAAAAACTTCAGATTACAAGAAAAGAACGTATAGTAATATCCGGATTAGTGATATTGGTTTTGATTATGACCGGGCTTTCGGCATTTATTAATGATCAGTATCAGGAAAACACCGAAAACTACGAAGCGATATTAAAAGAGTTTGAAGAAAAAAGCATTGCAATTAAAAATAAAGCCGAAAAAGAAGAATCAGAACTGGAGAGAAAAACGGAAACGGAAGAAACAAATTCGAGTTTACCCAATCTAAAAGTAAACATCAATACAGCAGGAATAGAAGAATTGCAACAGTTAAAAGGTATTGGTGCAACTTATGCGCAACGAATTATTGACTACCGTAAAGAAAACGGCGAATTTAAGGAGATTGAAGAACTCTTAAAGGTGAAAGGAATTGGAGAGAAACGATTACAAGACATCAAAGCGTTTATAATATTAAAGTGAATATTTAAGGAATTTTATGGCAGACATTTTATGGGTAGATGATCAGATCGATCAACTTCGTTCACACATCATCTTTTTAGAAAAAAAGGGATTTACAATTGAGCCTGTTACCAACGGGGAAGATGCCGTAACAATGATAAGAGAGAGAACTTTTGATATCGTTTTTCTTGATGAACAAATGCCTGGAATGGATGGAATTGAGACACTTGAGCAAATAAAAGGGCTTAACCCTCAACTTCCGGTTGTGATGATTACAAAAAGTGAAGAAGAGTCTATAATGGAAGATGCCATTGGAGGTAAAATATCTGACTACCTTATCAAGCCTGTAAACCCTAATCAAATTCTATTAACAACAAAAAGAATTCTTGAACGATCAAGATTACAAAATGAAAAATCTGCTCAAACTTATTTAAAACAGTTTGGAGAAATTTCGTCCAGAATTCATCCTAATACAGGCTGGAAAGAATGGATTGAAATTTTTAAAGAGCTTTCAAAATGGAAAATAGATCTGGAAACAGGTGATGAAAACCTTGTACATGTGCTTGAAGATCAATTGCATGAAGCTAATAAAGAGTTCGGTAAGTTCATCGAAAATGAATACCAAAGTTGGTTAAATGATAGAGATGGTTCCCCGGTGTTGTCGCCTCAAATTATTGAAAAGTATGTTCAGCCTCATTTGGAGAAAGGAGAAAAAACAATGTTCTTCATTATTGACTGTATGCGCTATGACCAATGGTTAACCTTTGAAGCGGTTCTCTCTAATTATTACACCATTGACACAGATTTTTATTACTCGATTTTGCCAACCGCAACTCCCTACTCAAGAAACGCCATCTTTGCAGGGTTATTCCCATCTGATATTGAACGACTATATCCTGAATTATGGCAACAGGGGCAAGACGAAACTTCTTTAAACAGGCACGAAGAAGAACTGCTAAAGCGGCAACTTGAGCGAGCCGGAATTGAAATGAATTTTAAATACGAAAAAGTTCTGAATGCAGAGGAAGGAAAACGCATTGCTGACAAAATGCAGAATTATACGCAATCAAAATTAGCGGCATTTGTATATAATTTTGTTGATACTCTTGTTCACTCGCGATCCGATTCAGCAGTAATAAAAGAGCTGGCTCCTGATGAATCAGCTTTTCGTTCTATTACAGAAGCCTGGTTTATGCACTCCAATTTACTTCAAATGTTTAAAACGCTCTCAGAAGAAAATGTGACTGTTGTAGTAACCACCGATCATGGATCGGTACGTGCATTACGTGATACGAAAGTTTTCGGCGACAAAGATACAGCCAAGAATCTTCGGTATAAGTACGGAAGAAACTTAAAAGCAGACGAAAGAAATGCAGTTTTCTTTATGGATAATCCTGAACAGTTTAAACTTCCTGCGGTTACAGGTGTCAATAACTATATAATCGCAAAAGAAGATTACTTCTTTGTATACCCAACTAATTACAATAAGTATCAAAACAGATATAAAGATACTTTTCAACACGGAGGCGCTTCAATGGAGGAAATGATTCTTCCGGTTGCAACTATGAAACCAAAGTAAATGAAACTTAGAAGTAATTCTGTAAATACTACAATCAAATACGGACGGGAGTTTGCGAAAAGTCTTAATATTGGTGATGTAGTGTGTTTAGAGGGGGATCTTGGAGCCGGCAAAACTCATTTTGTAAAAGGCGTAGCTTCATATTTTGGTATAAATGAAGAAAAAGTAAACTCACCCACATTTACCTTAATTAACGAGTACTCAGGAGATATTCCAATTTATCATTTTGATTGTTATCGCATAAAGAGTTTCTATGAAGCTATTGAAATCGGAATAGAGGAATATTTGTATGGAGATGGCGTTTCCATAATTGAATGGCCATCAAAAATAAAAGACTTGATACCTGATAACGCCATTAAAATTGAGATTAAACATACAGGAGCCTCAGAAAGAAGCATTTTAATTTCAAATCGTTGATAAAGAGCCTTAAATTTAGCTATGTCATCTACTAAGAAGCGCAGACTTTCATATCGTTTAGATTTATTGCCGGTGATACTTCCCTATCACTTAAGGGCAAAAAACGATTTGCAAAAAGGAGATCTTGTATACTATGGGCCTAGTCCGGAATATTACGGGATTGGGGAAGTTGTGCAACTAGAAGAGAAAGTGTGTGTAGTTGATTTTCGCGGAACAGGGTTGATGGGAATTCATAAAGATGAACTTAGATCAAGCTACCTTATCCCAATTCATAAGCTTAATCTCTCCAGAGTTTTGAAAGGAAGATAATGCACCCGATAATAGAGGGGATTATAGACGGGGTAATACAAACTTCAGCACTTGAATGGATCGCTGTTATTTGCGGCGTTGCCAGTGTAATTTATTCCATGAGAGAGAATATTCTGGTTTACCCTACCGGAATTGTAAGTGTACTTATCTACGTATATCTGGCTTTTGTGTACAAACTGTATGCAGATATGGGAGTGAATGGATATTATTTTGTAATGAGTGTATACGGTTGGTACTACTGGACAAATACGGATGGGAAAAAAGACCAGATTCCGGTTTCAATCAATTCATTTAAGGAAAATATATACTCCGTAGCCATCCTCCTGGGTAGTTTTGGATTGCTGGTTTTTATATTGAAGAATTATACAGATAGTGATGTTCCGATTTGGGATGCCACAACAACTGCGTTCGCAATTCTAGGTATGTGGTTAATGGCTCGGAAGAAATTAGAAAACTGGATCGCCTGGATTATTACAGATATCATATCTATTCCCCTGTACTTTCATAAAGGGCTGGTGTTAACGAGTTTTCAGTTTTTGATGTTCACCGTGCTGGCAACAATGGGATATTTTTCCTGGAAAAAGTCGTTGGAGTCACAAGCAACAACTTCTAATTGAATTAGATCTGAAATTAAAGCCAATGATTGTCGATGTAAGGCTCTAAATTATACAAAAAGAGGGACCCATTTGGCTCCCTCTTTAAAGATCTGGATAAGTCTAAAAATACTTTCTTTAGATGGAAAGTTGTTCTTTAGCTTTGTCAAAGAATGACTGATCAACTACAATACGTCCACTATTTTCATCAATGATCACTTTATTCATTCTGCGAACTTCTACCTGAGTTTGTGGAGGAAGAGCCATTCCGAAAGCGGCGCCTCTGTCCATAGCAACAACAGCAATGCCATTATTAAGTCCATTTCTCAATCGATTGTAATTACGAAGGTATCTGGAATCAACTTCCTTTTCCACTTCCTTTCTCTTTTTGAGAAGTAATTCTTCTTCGTCTTCTGTAGACTTTGTAACGGTAGCCAGACTGCTGCTTTTTTCTTCCAGCTCAGCTTTAGCTTCTTCCAGCTCTTTTCTGGCTTCTTCAATTTCCGGACCGATTGCTTCTTGTCTTTTTTCAATCTCCTCGATTCGAGAATTCGAAGTCTCTACAACTTGTTTCTGAGCTTCGATTTCTTTTGTCAAAGCATCATACTCCCGGTTATTTCGCACCGCAAGTTGTTGGTCTTCGTATTTTTTTGTTTTCTCTTCTGAGCTTGCTAACTCAAGCTTAAGGTTATCAAACTCTACAATAAGATCTTTTTCTTCTTTTTCTAATTTTGTTAGTCGAGCCTCTTTACGAGCGATATCAGTTTCAATATCAAGAATCTCTTCAGGAAGATCGCCTCTTAACTGCTTAAGCTCATCGATGCGACTGTCTATGTATTGTAAATTTGCTAGTTGTTGAAGTGCTTCTTTCATGGATTGCTTTTCAGCTTGTTTGAATGCATTGTGGTTTGGACTCCGATACATATGTTTGCATCGGGTTGGTTACTATCTCAGTAACAGATACTTTTAGGTTGTCAAATGCTTCCGAAAGTTCTTTTTTCAGAGCTTCTGCTACAGGAAACTCACTCTCATAATGACCTACATCTACTAATAAGAAATTCTCTTGCTCTGTAAAATAATCATGGTACTTGATGTCTGCAGTAACAAAAGCATCGGCTCCGGCTTTGATCGCTTTTTCTTTCAGAAAAACACCGGCTCCTCCGCAAACGGCAACAGTTTTAATTCGGTTAACATCACCGGAAAAACGAATGGCTTTTACATTCAAAGCCTGAGATACTAGGTGTAAAAATTCATTCTTACCTAAGCCCTCTTCCGGGTATTGTCCGATAACTCCCATTCCGAAATTGTTTGACGTGGAAACTAGATCAGTAATTTGAAGAGCACCATCTTTCAGAAGTCCTTCTTTCTTAAGTCCTTTCCTAAGAGCCGGGAGATGGTGTTTATCAATGGTAGCTTCAAAACACCGGAGATCTTTTTCACGGCTTTCTACACTGTAATGATGAACGTCTTCTGCAGAGTAGTAATTAAGCAATTGCACCATGGAGTCACTGTTTTCCACAGAACTCACAAGACTTATCTTTTTACTGATTGAATAGTTCTTCGTTAAAAAACTTAGATCATCAAGGCCTAACATATTTGCTAAGACAAACGAGACGCCGTCAAGGGCTGCATCTAAATTTGTATGAGCAACCAATAAGCCAATATCGTTCTTAATAAGCTTATAAATGATGCGCCCCTGTTCATCAGTAGGATTTATTTTCCCGATCTTACTAAAAATAAGTGGGTGATGAGCTACTATAAGCTCACAGTCACTTTGAATCGCTTCTGCTACAACAGCATCTGTTATATCAAGGCAAGTAAGTATATTTGTTACTTCAGCGTCAGGATCCCCAACAAGTAGCCCGACGTTATCGTAATCCATTTTAGTTCCTGGTGGAGCCCACTGATTTAAAAAGGTGGAGATGTGTCGGATTTTTGTAGCCATTTATCGTTTACCTTTTGAAATGTTTAAGATAAATTGACCCGACGGGAGCGCTATGAATTTGTAGAAAGTCAGTTGGTGCAATAAAAGTTTATTTAGGCTTTCTTTGAGCTTCCAAAAATAAGGGTAATTATTGAATGATAAAAGCTTTGTTTACTGTTATTAATGTAAAATTAATACTAAAAGACTGATTTTAATGGAAAAATCACAAATTTGTGAAAATATTAGGAAAGTTAAGAGCAAAATTGAGAAAACTTGCTGGAAAATTGGAAGAGAAACTTCGGAGGTAACCTTGGTTGCAGTTAGTAAGACCAAGCCTGCCTCTTACATTCGAGAAGCCCTGGAATGCGGGCAAATTGAATTCGGAGAAAATAGAATGCAGGAATTAGAGGAAAAAATTCCACAGTTTGAACCTGCTCAAGTTTCTTGGCATATGATTGGGAATATACAGACGAACAAGATAAAGCTGATAGCAGATAAAATTAGCTGGGTGCATTCAATAGAAAAACTCAAATATTTAAAAGAGTTTGAAAAACGCTCTAATGGAAATAAAATTAAAGCACTTATTCAGGTAAACATCAGCGGAGAAAAACAAAAAGGAGGAGTTGAGCCGGAAGATCTTGCCGAAATTCTGAAATCTTCAACCGACTTTGAACATGTTAAAGTGTGCGGACTAATGGGAATGGCTACTTTTGTGGATGATCCGGAGGATGTTCGGCATGAATTTAAACTCCTTAAGAATCTTTTTAATGATCATCAGAAGTTTAACTCAGGAAGTGTTAAACTCCGTGAACTGTCTATGGGTATGAGTAACGACTTGGAAGTTGCCATTGAAGAAGGAGCAACGATGGTGCGCGTAGGAAGCGAAATTTTTGGGGCGCGAAACTATGATTAACGATTCCCGTAGCCGACATTGTACTATTAATTAAAAACAGGGCATTATGTTATTTGGATTACCATGGTGGGCGCTTATACCCATAATTGCTGTTGCGGGCGGGCTTTTTATAGAGTATAGAAAGCAGGAGCTTAAAGCTGAAGAAAAAAGAATGGCAAGCTCAAAAGAGATACATGAGCTTCGTAAAATCATTCATAACCTTAAATCAAGAATAGAAAACTTAGAAGGCTCTGTAAGTGCTTCTCAATCGGGAACGAAAAAAAATGTACCCTTAGATGATATAGAGATAAAAGATGAGTACTATTCAGATGAAGATGAGAGCTCATCAAGAAGTAGAGTTCAAAATTAAGAGGAAATTATGACTGAAGAAGAGTTTATAATATCGCTGGTAGGGATTGTTTTTGGAACTGGTTTTTCAATATTTATTTTTTGGGGTTTTTTCAGCTTGATCAAATCATGGATCAATAGAAAAAGCGGTACTTCTCAGGGTGAGTTAAATCCTCAATTCTTTAAAGCTTTAGGTGATTTTAAGAAAAGTACCGAAAGAAGAATTGCCAATCTTGAGTCTATAGTAGCTGACCTTGAGGAAGAAAAAATCAGGATCCATGACACTCCAAATACAGGTGAAATTGAAATTGAAGAAAAAGAAGTACGGTCACCAGACGAAAAAGAAGATGATTCGAATCTGAGGAACATGTTAAACGAATAAATGTTATTTTATTAACTAATAAGATTACTCTTAAATATTCGTGCGATGAAACTTACCCCTCTTGAAATTAAACAACAGCAGTTTGAGAAATCTCTCCGCGGTTTTGATGTCGCTGATGTTCAATCATTTTTAACTTTAGTTTCGAACGAAGTTGAGCATCTGCTCAATAAAAACAAGGAACTCGAAGACCAGATTGAAAAGCTGAATGATCGGGTACGACATTATGAACGTGTAGAAGAAGCGCTTCATGAGACTCTACAAACCACCAAAGAATCTGTGGCTCAAAAGCTGGACGGAGCAAAGACAGAAGCACAGAACAAGATTGATAAAGCGGAAATGCAAGCTGAGGTGATTCTAAAAGAAGCCAATCATCAAAGGCAGCAAGTGCGTCAGAACATTCAGCGATTGCTAGAGAAAAGAGAAGAAATTATAGCAGGAATGAACTCTTATCTTGAAAACTCCCAGGAATCTTTATCTAAATTTAAGAAAGACGAATTAGGCATTTTTAGTTTCCCTAAAGACGAGGACGTTAACTTAGATCTGGATCTTGATAACGACAGAAAGTCTCGATTTAAGCTGGATGAAGACGAATCAGAAAGTGAAAACGAAAAAAATAAAACCGAGGAAATCGATCTGTCGTTACCACCTGGTACAGAACATCTTGATGATATCCTCGACGAAATAGACTAACAATATTTTCCAGAAACTATGGCATTAGATAACGTTGAACAATTTCGTTCAAAAAGAGATGAAGCCTTAAACTTTATACAATCAAAAACAGACTTCCAACCTGAGTATTTGTTGATTCTTGGCACTGGTTTAGGTCAACTTGGCGATGAGATAGATGTTCAGGATTCCATCAGCTATGATGAGATTCCTCATTTTCCTGTTTCTACGGTTGAAAGCCATGCAGGGCGGCTACTTTTCGGAATGTTAGGCGGTAAAAAAGTAATAGCAATGCAAGGACGCTTTCATTTTTATGAAGGCTATACTATGCAGCAGATCGCATTTCCTGTAAGAGTGGCTAAAGCTCTCGGGGCACATAGTTTGTTTGTGAGTAATGCTTGTGGTGGAATGAACCCGAATTTTGAAGCCGGAGATATTATGTTGATCACAGATCACATTAACTTTCTGGGTGATAATCCACTTATTGGACAGAATGATGATGAATTAGGACCTCGTTTTCCTGATATGAGTGATCCGTACACTGGTAGGCTAAGAGAAATTGCTGAAAACGTAGCTCTTGAAAATTCTCTGAAAATGCATCAGGGAGTGTATTTGGCTATTTCGGGCCCAATGTTGGAAACAAAAGCTGAATACAGATATATGCGTCAACTTGGTGCAGATGTAGTTGGGATGAGCACGGTTCCTGAAGTTATTGCGGCTGTACACATGGGTATGGATGTACTTGGAATTTCTGTTATAACAGATGAGTGTTTTCCGGATTCACTTAAGCCGGTAGTGTTGGAAGAAATCTTTGCCGCAGCTGCGCAAGCAGAGCCTAAGATGACTCAGGTAATAATTGGAGTATTAGAACGACTTTAGCCAATTTTTATCCACAAAAAGCGTTACTTTTCCACGTACCCTTGCGTGAATGGATAAAATTTCTTTTCTATGAACAACCCACACATTTGCGAGAAAATATATGAGCATGGATGGATTTAACGGCGAACTTTGGAATGAATTTCAATGGGAAGCACATCTGAACGAAGTTGAGAAAAAGAGTGAGCAATTAAGAAGGTTTATTGAATCTGATCTGAAAGGCAATACTCCGAGATGGATCACTTTGCTGAAGGAAAGTCTTAGTGAGGACGACGCCTTTGAAGCTTATGTTGAAGAAGAACTTTTGATGGATGAAGCTTATTTTCCCGAAGATGAAGATGACTGGGAGGATGAAGAGGAATACGATGACGAAGATTTTCTATTCGGATTTGATGAATTTGACGAGTTCCCGGATGCTGATGAAGACGATTTCGATGCCGGAGAAGAATGGAAAAGCTTGAGTGAGGATTTTGCTCTTTCTGATAATGGTTCGTTAGATAATCTGGGACTATTCCGTGACGCACGGTTTTATGCCGTTGATATTTTGAAATGGGCAGAGTCAGTCCCAGCAAAGAGTCAGGATAAAATATTTTTAGAATTTGTAGGCGATAGCTTAAAGATCGCTGCAAAATTAGCAGGTGGTTATTCTTTTGGGTTTGAGCAAGAGTTTTTAGGTGCTAATATTGCTTACACTAAAAAAGCACTTCGTTTTGCTAATCAGTCATTAGAAATGATGGGGAAACTTAAAACAAAATCTTGTTTTACAAGACAGTCGTACGCCGAATTTAATAGCCGACTATTCGAATTAAGAAATGATATTGGAGTCTATATACAAGACTTAAGAGATCGTTTTAATAATTCTATTGATTGATATTTTTGCCCTCAAAGACTACGGTTCCATCCTGATGTACTTTAAAAGTATAATAATCCTCCGAGATGCAACCTGAAGGACAATCCCCGTAGGCATTTGTATAAGTAACTGTAAGAAAATCATTTTTACGTTTAACAATAATGTTGCTTCCATCTCCTGCAGAACCATTAGTTTCAGCTATATCAAAATAACCGGTACGTTGAAGCATCGAAGAAATCTGTAGTGTATTAATTGGCTCATTCCTTCGTAATAAAAAAGCTCTCATATTTATAGAATCCCAGTCGTAAGATTCTTTTATATAAAAGTCATTATCCTTAAGTAGCTCGTCTATTTCTTTTACTCCAGTAAGTATTTGATCATTCTCCCAATTTTTTACAAAAGGATAATCTTTTTTAGGGTCTAGCAAGAGTTCGTTCAAATTAACATGTTCAAAAATTCTTGTGTTTGCTGTTATAGAGCGCTCTCTTCCGGCATCTGAAGTAGCGACATGAACTTGTATATCATAATAAAAACGTTTCAAATCTTCGGATATGTGTATGAAAGAGTCTTCATTTTCCTTTTGATGTTGATAAGCTAAAATAGCTGAATTTTTTTCGAATAGATCTTTAGTTTCCTGATCTAAGGAAGCGTCAGATACTTGAGAGCGGAAGTTTCCGAAATCATCAATACCTGTGACAGAGGAGCAAGAAATAAAAACAAAAATAAATAAAAAGTAGAAAAGAGGTAAGAATCTGTTCATATTAAACGACTGTTTATATTTAGTATAAAATGGAAATAAATTGACGGCTTATCAACTATTATCCATTCAACGAGATAAACGATACATTCATCGAATAAATTATGTGGAAGAGTCTATGATCTCGATAAACGAGTATGAAATCCCAATTGGGAAATCGTATAAAGAGGAATTTAGAACAAGGTTTGAGAAATAAAAAGCCACTTCACCTCGTACAATGAAATAATCCATGTTCATTAGTTGTTATAAATTTAAGATAAAGGCACAAAAGTTTGGGAGAGGCTCCCAAGGGCTTGTTTAAAGTGCCATATTTCGCTGGATTCATATATATTTATTGCATATAGTAAGGAACTATAAAACATATTTATGCTACCAATAAAATCAGAGTTACAAATACATTTTCATACTATAACTGATATTTCTAAATATATCAGAACTATAGTTTCTAAATATTCACCATTAGTAACTAAAATTGAGTTTGATAATGTCGGACGAGCATCGGAAAGAGCAAGATTAGTTATGAAAGAAAATAATGCAGTCATCATAATTGACTGGAATATTTTAGCATTAGTCAGGTCCGATCAAACTGATTCCTTCAAAAAAAGTGACAGTGTTAACAAAATCTTTTTTGAGTTATATGAAGAAATTTCAGGGAGCGCTTATTTCAATGGAATTAAAACGTCACGAATACTTTTGTGGGATTTGTTAGAAAATCAACTACCCTCCGCTGAGGAATTTACTAATCACTTTATAAATGAAAGGAATGATTTTACTTCAATCAATGATATTAGTCTTACTCTTGAAGGAAATGATAAAGAAGGAGTTGAATATCTATTAATTTTTGGACCATTTGATATTAAAGATATTGAGAAGCATAATTTGAAAATTGATAGTTACTTACCTCCCTCAATTCTTTCAAGTGAAGGGTTGTTAGTTAATACAATTATTAGTGATTCATTTAATATTAAATTTGATGATGCATTATCGAATGCATTAAAGCTAAAAAAAGAATTATTTAATCATTATTTAAAAGCATGAGTATCATAGATTCAAATAAAGAGACAATTGACAAAGGTAATTATTCTGACGCTAGTAATTTAGAAAATGGTTCCGATAACATTGGATATAGTTGGGGGTCAACTAACTATTTAACATTATTGAATACAACAAATTATATTATGACTGGAAGTGCTAGCTTTACTTCTGGAAGTATATTGGATATTGATGAGGAAGAAATAAAAGAATCAGGAATAGATTATAGGTCAAAGGCACTTGAAAAATACTTAACAAGCAATTTTGATTTACTTTCCAAGAAGGTTGAAAGGAAAATAATCTCACCAGATGACGTTTCATATTCAGCAAGGGTACTAGAAAAAAATAAAGACTTTATAAAAGTTGAAGTTTTTGATCCTAGCAATGAACAGTTTTCAGAAAAACTGTTTGAACCCACATTATTTTATCATCTAGACACATTAGAAGAAGGGGATTACATATTATTGAGAAAAATTAAGCGTCCAGGTAATATTTCACTTTCGATACTGGATGGCGAAAAATTAGTGTCAGATCGGGTTAAAAGTAAATTTGAAGATTATTCTGAATTCTCGTATTTGGACGAAATAGATTTGCCAAGCAGTAGAAAGGGTCAGTAATTGGTTGACATAACGTTTAAGTATGTTGGTAATGGGGATTCAATAATAATTGAATACTTAGTTAATGATTCAAAGAAAATTGGAGTTATTGATGTATGTACTAACGCTGGGAATAATGCAGTATTGAGTCATATTAAAAAAGAACAATATTCAAAAATTGAGTTTTTGATTATCTCTCATTTTCATCATGATCATTGTTCTGGACTAAAAGCACTATTAAAATATTGTGAGGACAATAAAATTGAGATAGGTTTCTTTGGGTTCCCAATTTTATTAGACAAAAGAATAATTAGGAGTTTAAAAATAGGTAAGCAAAAAAAGCATGATGTTGGTAGTGCTTTTAAATATGCCTACGATCTTTATAAGGCTGATTTGATTCACGAAATGAAAGATGTAGGTCTTGGTCACGAAGGTATCAATTTAAACAACAAGTATACTTTAAAATTTATCTCGCCAGCAATTGATGAACTTAGTAGGTATACAGCTAAAGTTTTTGATAAGGGTTTAAAATTAAAAGATAGTCCTAATCATAATATAGTTGCTATTTCTACGGTTATAGAGTCGGATTCAGAATATGTTTTGTTGACTTCAGATATTGAGTTCAATTCATTAAAGAGAATTGGCAGGAGAATTTTAAAAAATTATTCTAAAAAGCTTATCCTAGCACAAGTACCACATCATGGTTCCAGAGATAATCACTATAAAGAGTTTTGGAATCTAAGAAATCGAGATATAGATACGCCTATTGTAATATCCTGTGGACCAAATGGATATGATCATCCCGCACCAGAGGTCATTATAGATTTAGAAAAGCTAGATTACAAAGTTGAGGCGACATCAAACCCTGTTGGGAGCTCATTACGAGATATAGATGTATTTGCAATGAAAGACAATTCTAATATCGATACTCGTGATTTGAAATATCAGATATAATATTTTTCTCAAATAGCATAATTTGTTATACCTATATTATACCCATAAAAACAAAAAACCATGTAAATCAATGATTTACATGGTTTAAATGTACACCCGGAGGGGTTCGAACCCCCAACCCCCAGAGCCGAAATCTGGTACTCTATCCAATTGAGCTACGGGTGCATTTTTCAGATTCCAAATATAGGAAACATGTATCTCTTTTACACGGCTAATCACAAAAGAGAATACCTAGTTTGGGCGATTTACAGACTTTAGTGCTTCTGTTAGTTTTATAGAAACCTTAAACAAGTTTCTTAGTCATGAAGTTAAAGTATTCGATCTTATTAGTTATTCTTATTGCAACAACAGCAAGTTTATTTGCTCAAAAAACATACAAGCAGGTCTTTTCTGATCCAGCTGAAGTTCAATCCGGTTATCTAGGGCTTCATTATTTTGGAGTGGATGCGGGTTTCAACAATTTATCGGGTGCTTCTATTCTTAGTGTTGGAGCAGAGACTTTATATCCTATTAATGATAAACTCAAAGCGGAAGGTCTTTTTCTGTATTCTTTATTCTCTTTAGAAAAGACAAGCTTTCCATTTCTGTTAAATGCAGGAGCCGAATTCACTCTTTCTTCAAAAACTAAGAATACAACCATTCCTGTATTGCTGGCGTTTAGCTATGAAAGAAATTATCTGGAAGGGAAAGACATCAACACATATACTACGGTTAAATTACCGGGAGACATAACTTCAGAGCTGAATGTAAGAGGTGGGCTGTATTTAAGGAACAGCGCCTTTGAATACGAAGAAAATTTTACTTTTTACGAAGTGACAAACATCTTCCATAAAGGAGTTTATGCAGGGTTGGGTTATACCAGAAAGCTATTTATGCATATTCAGGACAGCGACGGATACACTTTTGCTTACGCAAGAAATTTCCGCCCTTTTGTGGATGTTCTTGTCTTACCAACATCCGTTGATGTAACATCCGGAGGGAATACGCAAACGCTTGAAGAAACCTTAGGCTGGAGAGCTGGAATGACCTGGCAGCTAAATCCCATGACTCAAAAACAAAATTTTGATCGTAAGATCGGTTTCTTTGGAAATTTGTTGTATAGATTAGAGTTTGGTCAGCGTCCGTTGGAAGGTTTTTATGTAACTACCAGTTTGGCCTGGACGATCAAGAAGTTTAAATAAAAAGATGATTAAAAATAAACGGAAAGATGTGAGAAAAGCTTCCAATTATTCTTGTCGGTACAAAAGTTCATGAACAAGTAAATGTATTCATGTTTCTTAAGAAAGACCTCCTCTGTCTCCTCCTGCAACAGGAGGAGGACGTGTTGATAAGAATTAGAATCAACTCGGGAATTCCCCTCCTTATCCAAGGAGGGGCGAACTACTCAGAACCAAAGAATCTGTTTATTAGCCGGGGAGGTCCGTTTCCATCGCAGAGCTTCGGGTCCAGACTAAACCCGGGGATAAATCCCCTTCTAGCTCATGCTCTTGCCTTAAACTCGTACATAAACAAGCAAGAACTTTAGTCCTGCGACTAATCTTGCAACCTGAAAGGATTATTCCTGCTTCGTAGACGCATCCGGATCACGCTCTCTTCTCTGTCTCAAATACTAAGGGTGAATTTTTTTAAAACCAGCTCTACTAAACAATCAACATAGCATCACCAAAGGAGTAGAAGCGATACTTTTCTTTAATGGCGTGTTCATAAATACGATGCATTTCATCAAAACCCATAAGCGCAGAAACCAGCATTAGCAAGGTACTTTTGGGTAGATGAAAGTTCGTGATCAGAGAATCGACAGCTTTAAATTGGTAACCAGGAGTTATGAAAATATCTGTTTCACCACTTTGAGGTTCAAACGTTCTCTCAGTACTCGCTAAGGATTCAAGCACTCGTACACTCGTAGTTCCTACTGCAGTGATATGTTTCGAATTTGTTAATTCATCAGCTGTTTTACTGTCAAGTTGATACCACTCGCTGTGCATGATATGCTCATCAACCTTTTCCGTTTTTACCGGAGCAAATGTGCCAAGACCAACATGCAGAGTAACTTCTGATTTTTGTATTCCCTGAGCATCTAACTTAACAAGTAACTCATCAGTAAAATGTAAACCGGCTGTAGGTGCTGCTTTGCTGCCCAGATCTTTTGCATATACGGTTTGGTATTCTGAAGCCAGTGATTCGTCCTGTTCTATATAAGGAGGAAAAGGAGTGTATTTGAATGGCTCAAGTTCGGGAGCGTCCAGATCGTGAGAAAGAATGAGGGTTCTCAACCCGTCTTCTGCTACATGAGTAACTTCGGCGGTAATCCCGTCTGCAAGTTCAATAGTTTTACCAACACGGAATTTTTTGCCCGGACGTACTAAAGCCTCTACCGTATTATTGTTTCTGACCGAAGTGACGAAAAGCTCTTTTTTACCGCCATCAAACATAAGTCGGCATTTCTCTACTTTGCTGTTATTAACAACAAGGGTGGTTTCTTTGGGAAGATATTCTCCAAGATTATAAAAGAAATCGTCTGTGATCTGTTTGGTAGCACGGTCGTACACCAATAATCTGGCATGATCTCTTGGGCTTGCCGGAGATTGAGCGATCAGTTCTTCAGGAAGATGGTAATCGAAATCGGAGAGGGTGTACTTCATTAAAGTATTTAAATCAAACTTTTTGAAGGATCGAAATAACTGCTTCCTTAATCCCTTCAACTCCAATACCTACTTCATCATGCAACTCTTCCTGAGTTCCATGTTCAACAATGACATCCGGAATACCAAGAATTTTGACGCTAGGCCGATTTTCTTTTTCGATGATATATTCAGCAACAGCGCTACCGAATCCACCCATTTTTGCACCGTCTTCTAACGTGATAATGTGATCATATTTCTCACAAATCTCATCGATGAGTTCTTCATCCAAAGGTTTAGCAAACCGCATATCATAAAGCCCGATATTAATTCCTTCCTCAGCTAAATCATCAGCAGCTGTAATTGCATATTTACCAATAGGGCCAAAGCTAAGCACAGCAATGTTTTCTCCTTCACGAAGTTCTATTCCTTTTCCAATTTCCAAAGTTTGAAACTCCGGACGAACGGACATTCCGGTTGCTTTTCCGCGCGGATAACGAATTGCCCACGAAGCATCTTCAAAAGTTGATGCCGTGAACATCATATCTCTCAGATCCTGCTCATTCAATGGAGAAGAAATAACCATATTGGGAACGGTTCTCATAAAGGCTATATCATATAGACCATGATGTGTTGGTCCGTCAGCTCCGGCAAATCCGGCACGATCAATACAAAAAACTACAGGTAATTTCTGGATAGCTACATCATGTACTAACTGATCATAACCTCGCTGTAAAAAAGAAGAATAAATAGCACAAAATGCTTTTTTACCTTCAGTTGCCAGACCTGCAGCAAAAGTTACGGCATGTTGTTCAGCTATCCCCACATCAAAAGCTCTTTCAGGGAAAGTGTTCATCATTGGCCACAGGCTGGAGCCACTAGGCATAGCAGGAGTCATACTTACAATCCGTTCATCTTTAGCGGCTAATTCCACTAAAGCTTCGCCGAACACATCTTGATATTTAGGAGCTCCTTTAGTCTTCGGAGCCGGGTTAAGTGCCTTTCCGGTAATTTTATCAAAAGGGCTGCTGGATGCATGCCATTTTGTTTGTTCACGTTCAGCCGGTGCAAATCCTTTCCCCTTCACGGTTACAACATGAAGTAGCTTCGGTCCTTTTACCGTTTTAAGATCTTCCAAAGTCTTTCTGAGTCCGTCTACATCATGTCCGTCCATCGGGCCATAATATTTAAAACCAAGGGCGCGAAACAGGGAGCCTGGAGTGATCGCCGCCGTCACAGCATTTTCCAATCTCGAAGCAACTTTACGCAATTTCTCTCCGGCAGATTTGAAATGCCCGAGCATATCATAAATTTCATCCCTCATTTTATTGAAGGTTTTGCTGGTGGTGATATCTGTTAAATATTCTTTTAAAGCACCAACGTTAGGATCAATAGACATGCAGTTGTCATTCAGAATAACAAGGATGTCGCTGTTCATGGCTCCGGCATTATTCATTGCTTCAAATGCTAAACCTGCGGTCATGGAGCCATCGCCTATTACCGCTACAACTTTTCGATCACCGTTATCCAGAGTGTTTGCAACTGCCATACCAAGCGCTGCAGAAATTGAAGTGCTGGAATGCCCAACACCAAAAGTATCGTATTCACTTTCAGAACGTTTTGGAAAACCGGAAATACCACCGTACAAACGGTTTGTGTGAAATTGTTCTCGTCGTCCGGTTAAAATTTTATGTCCATAAGCCTGATGGCCAACATCCCAAACCAAGCGGTCTTCAGGAGTATTGTATACATAATGAATGGCGGTTGTAAGTTCAACAACACCAAGACTGGCACCAAAATGCCCACCGTAAACAGAAACCATATCAATAATATAGTCTCGCAACTCATCACAAACATCCTGAAGTTGTTTCGGATCTAGTGCCCTAAGGTCTTCAGGAGTATCGATGGTTGCTAAAAGCTCACCCGGTTGTGGTATGTTCTGTTCCATAATTTCTTAACTATTTACTTCATTCACCTGTTCAATACGAAGTTCAGCATCATTTAGGATTTCTGAGCAAAATTTAGAGAGTTTAACTCCCTCTTCGTACAGATTAACAGACTCCTCCAGTGTAATGGACTCATCCTCTAATTTGGAAACAATTTCTTCCAGTTTATTTAAAGCCTCTTCAAAGCTCGGTCGTTCCGTTTGGTCCATTAATTTTTATGGTGTAGCTCTATCATGAATAATTAGTTCCGTAAAATACGGGATTATTATGTAAAACACATTTTAAGCAAAACCGTATTTGGAGTAAAAGAGTTCTCTTGGAAAAGGTTCTTAAAAATTTAATTCCAGGAAATCATTTTGATGTTTTTGCCATCACTTTCAAATATTAAGGCTCTATCACGGCTGGTATAATATATATTGGAACGAGTAGATTCTAATCTTTCTACAGCTTCCGGATGGGGATGCCCAAATCTGTTTTTTTCAGCTACAGAAACTACGGCAATTTCCGGAGTAACTTTATTTAAGAAAAATAACTCTGAACTGGTTTTACTTCCATGATGTCCAACTTTTAAAAAATCGGTGTCTAGAAGCTGGCCGTAATTTTCTACCAGTCTTCGTTCCTGATCTTCTCCTGCATCGCCGGTAAAAAGAAACTCGTTATCGCCATGGATTATATTCAAAACTAAAGAGTGTTGATTGGGGTCGTTATTAAATTTTCCCTGTTCAGGACCCAAAATTAAGATGAGCAGGTTTTCATCAAGTTCTATACTAGTCCCAGCTTTAAGAGCAACAACAGGTATATCTTTTGAATCAGCTTCGGAAATATAATTTTGATATAAATTTGATTCGTATTTAAATCCGGAGTTATATATTGTGTCTATTTCGATTCCACGAATAAGTTCAAGAATCCCGCCTATATGATCGGCATGCGGGTGTGAAAGAAAAACAGCATCTAATTTTCGAATATTGTTTTCTTTAAAGTAAGGAAGCAGAATCTGTTTACCGGAATTAGATCCAGGGCTCCATGTTCCTGCATCAATAAGGAAGTGTTTTCCCATTGGAGTTCTAATTAATGAAGCATCACCTTGACCAACATCAAACACAGTGACGATCATTTTTTTAGGCTCAAGCTTTGTTAATAAAGAATCGAGGGGAATGAAGAATAAAGTAAAAAGAGAAACAGCCATAAGTCTCCACTTCAGATTAGGGTTTCTCCATGAAGCCACTACCAAAACAAATGAAGCCCAGAAAAGAAAAGTAAGAACATTAGGTCTTGTAACTTCATACCAAGACCATGAAATGGAAGAAGAATAAGAGACAAAATCATTTAACAATTCCAGAAAAACCAACGATGGATAATTAATAACAAAGCCTAAGATCGGAGTTACTGAACTAACTATTAGAGCTAAAAGAGAGAGTGGTACTATAATTCCCAAGAAAGGAACGAACAAGGCGTTGGCAATAGGGCTTATCAAGGAAACCTCACCAAAATAAAAAGCCTGAAGAGGATAGAGCCCGAATTGAACCACTAGAGAAATGATTATGACCATAATGGGAGTCCCATACCATTTTATCCGAATCCAGTAAGGAATAGCATTTTGAATAACAGGAAGAACCAGCAAAATTATTAAAGCTGCGCAAAATGAGAGTTGAAATCCTATTTCAAAGAGCTGATTAGAATCGATCAATAGAATGGTAAAAGCCGCAACGCCCATCAGGTTAATTGAATCACTGCTTTTTGAAAATAATTTTCCATAGGTCAAAAGAACAGCCATCAAGGAAGCCCGAAGCACTGATACCGAAAACCCTGTAAGCCCGGCGTAAAAGAAAAGCACAACTATAAGTAGAGTAAATCCAACTTTAGTCCCGTTCTTTCTTGACCAGAAATAGGGGATTAAAAGCCAAAAAGGGGCAATGACTAAACCAACATGCAAGCCTGAGACCGCCATAATATGAGACAAGCCGGCTCTGGCAAAAGCCTGTTTAGTGTTTCCCTCCAATTCATTTTTATATCCTAAAAGCAATGCTTTTGCGATAGGTGCTGTTACAGAATCAAAATTTTGATCAACTAACTTAAGCGCTTTTTTTCGAATCGAGATCCAGCTGAAAAAGGAAGAGTCAGGTCTGATTAGTATTAGAGAATCAGCTCTTATTTGAGTATAAATATTCCTTGATTCAAGGAAAGTCTTGTAATTAAATTGGGTGGGATTTCTAGGTTCAGAGATCGGGATTAAAGTCCCTGTTATTTCAATTTGATCGCCAAGTTCTACCGGGTGATTATTATCCCAAAGTATTCTGCTTTTGAATTTTGTTTCAGAAGTAAATCCGGAAAGGTTGATGTTGCTAACATTAAGGTCTAATCTTTTATCTCCCGAACTATTTTTAGAGATTGAAATCACATTCCCTGAAACCTGAATATCTTCCCACTCCAAATCAGATAAAAGCATTTCAATAGCGGATTGATTTTTCTTTGAATCAATGGAGTTAATTGTAAATCCGGTAGTAAAAATGATCAAACAATACAGAAAAGTAGATGTTCTGGTCAGTCGGATAGAAACTGTTTTCCCTGAAAGAGCCTCAAAAATGAAATAGGAAACTCCTAAACAAATTGAGAGTAATATGAGAACTAACAGATTCGTCTGGAAAAGTTGAGAACATAGAATTCCAGCAATATAAAGCAGTACTACCCGAAGTGCCGGGAACTGTTCGACTGGGAATTTGTATGAAGACCTCTTTTTCACATACAGTTAGACAGTTTTACATAAGAAACCTTACAATATTATTTAATAAATATTGAGTTTATGTTCAACTGTATGGAAAATTTAAATCAAATAGAGAAGCTCGTTCCGCAACCGCAATCTTCAACAGAATTGGGGTTATCGAAGGTAAATCCACGAGCGTCCAGCCCATCTGGGTAGTCGATCTCAATTCCTTCTAAGTACATCAGATGTTTAGAGGCTACAATTACTTCAACTCCGTAGTTTTCAAAAACCACATCATCTTCTGTTCGGTAATCCAGCCCTAATTTATAGCTCAATCCCGAACATCCACCGCCTTCTACAGCAACTCTAAGGAAGAGATTGTCATCCAGTCCTTCTTTTTCAATAATCGCCTTAACTTGTTTAGAAGCTCTTTCTGTAAGTGTTACGGGCTCACCGGTAAGCTCGTACTTTTCCTCTTTATTGGGGGAGGTTTCTTCTTCATCCACATCGATGAGCGAGGAAATAATATCGTCTAGGTTTTCGTCTTGATTTGTCATGCTCTCCTTATTTAGAACAAGTCAAAATTACGAATTTTTATGCGAAAATGTATAATGAACTATGCCTTTTTGTTCATATGTATCCAGAACTCCGGCACTAGCCATATCTACAAGAATACGTTCTGCTCTGTAGGTTGTAATATTCGAAATGATGGAAAATCGTTCAATGGTTATATCACCATATTCATTTAGAAACCGGAACAACTGCTGCTCTCGTTCGCCATATTCAAAAGTAACGCCCGTGGTTGATGTCTTGTTTTTTAGTATCTCAACTCTGTCATCCGTTGCAATTATATTCTCATCTTCTTGCCGGATATACACAGTTCTTTTGGACTTCCCTTTTACCGCTATAGGTTTATTATCTGATTCAGGGACCTCAACTACAAGCACATCTTTTTTACCGGCGTGTACCATTTCAATTTTTATATTGATGGGCGGTACGCATACGTCGTTTGCTGCTTGATTTAGCCAGAATTCTTCTTCATAATAGCTTTCAATACCGGCAAGCTCACCGTTATCATTAACTCCAATTAGAATTCTTCCTCCATTTGTATTTGCAAAAGCTACCATTTCTTTTGCAATCTTTTCCGGAGATGCAACTTTGTGCTTAAACTCAAGAAACGAACTTTCACCAGTGGCAATTAAATTCTTTAAGTCTTTTAGTTTCATATCAGAAACGACTATCGAGTCAGAATTGTGTAAATAAAGTTCGTATTCGTCTTTCATGATATTAAACTGACAAAGGTCAGCGTGTTCTATTATATAGAAACTTCGTCTTTAGGATCTCTTGTCATCAACGTATTCAAAGCGTCTTTAGGGTCTTCATTTTCAAATAAAACCCGATAAACTGCACAAGTGATCGGCATATCAACATTATTTCGCTTTGCCCAATCACGAACAGATTTTGTCGTCTTGATACCTTCCGCAACCATATTCATGCTGTCAATGATCTCATCTAACTTTTTACCAAGTCCAATTTGGGAGCCTACATATCTGTTACGGCTATGTTTTGAAGTACAGGTAACAATGAGATCTCCCATTCCGGTAAGACCGGAGAAAGTTTCAGCATAGCCGCCCATCATTACACCCATTCTTTTCATTTCATGAAGCCCGCGAGTAATTAAAGCCGCCTTGGCGTTATCACCAAGCTCTGCGCTGTCAATAATTCCTGCAGCAATGGCCATGATATTTTTCACAGATCCACCGATCTCAACACCGATAATGTCGTTGTTCAAGTAAACCCGGAACATTGGGGTAAGAAAAGTTTCCTGAATGATTCTTGCTGTTCTTGTGGAATAAGAAGCAGCTACAACGGTGGTTGGCTTTAAATGAGAAACTTCTTCGGCATGGCTGGGTCCATAGAGAACTCCAATATTATCTTCTAGAGTAACTCCTTCCATAACCTCAACCAGGATCTGCGACATGGTTTTAAAAGTGTCATTCTCAATTCCTTTAGAAACGGTAACCAAAATTTCGTGACCGTCTAAACAAGGTTTTATCTTTGCGGCGAGTTCTCGTAAAGTGTGTGAAGGAGTTGCAAACAAGATCATATCCTGATCACGTAGGCAATGCTCTAAGTCATCATAGGCTTTGATGGAAGCCGGCAATCGGATATCGGATAAATAAGAAGGATTTCGGTGGTTATTGTTGATACTGTCAACCACTTCTTTTTCTCTTGCCCAGATCTGAACATTATTTCCGGCGGTATCTAAAACAGTTGCAAGCGCTGTTCCAAAACTACCTGCCCCAATAATCGTTACATTTCTCATATATCAACTGCTTCTTTATCTGGTTCAGGTTCTTTGTGATTTTCGGGTTCTTTTTTTGTTGAGGAAGAACCCACTTTACTTTCGGTTCCACTGAGCAATCTTTTGATGTTGGATTTATGCTTTACGATAATTCCGGTAGCTACAAAAGCACCAAAAATTACCATACTTCCATCAACTAACTTGTCGAATCCGTACACATATTTCATAACAATTAAACTAACTGGATAGAAAAAGGAGGCCAGTATTGAAGCCAAAGACACATACCTGGTTACTAAAATAGTAGTTACAAAAATGATAGATGAAATTCCGATTGAGATGGGTTCAATTCCAAATAACATTCCACAAGCGGTTGCAGCTCCTTTCCCTCCTTTAAATCTTGCGAATATAGGGAACATGTGTCCAATTACGGCGAAAAGTCCACAACTGATTTTGAGGAAGGCATCAACTTCCCAGTTTGGAGGCGAAAGTGGTCCCGCAAACATATCCCAAGCTAATGCACTTACCCAAAAGGAAGCAACAAAGCCTTTCATAAAATCCATAGTGAAAACAGTAACCCCCGAAGGCCATCCTAATACCCTAAAAGTATTGGTGGTTCCGGCATTCCCGCTGCCATGTTCACGAACATCTACTCCTTTAAAGAGCTTTCCCACCCAAATTGCGGATGGAATAGATCCTAATACGAAACTGATTCCTAAAACAGTAAGTGTTGCTAGCATGAATTATTTAATTTACCCCAAGATACTACCTGAAGTATAAGAAAAAAATTAAACGTGTCTTTCTGCGTGATAAGAAGAACGGACAAGAGGTCCGCTTTCCACATGACCGATACCTAATTTTTCACCGATCTCTTTGTATTCAGCGAATTGATCAGGATGAACCCAGTCCACCACAGGATGATGCATTTTGGTTGGCTGCATATATTGGCCGATGGTAAGCACATCAACTTTATGATCCACGCAATCCTGCATTAACTCGATAACTTCTTCACGGGTTTCGCCGAGACCAACCATAATTCCGGTTTTTGAACGGATTCCTTCTTCTTTAACCTTAAGAAGTAAATCCAACGATCGCTGGTATTTTGCCTGAGGGCGAACACGACGATATTTTCTTGGAACGGTTTCCAGATTGTGACTTAACACATCAGGAGGGGTATCGATTACGATTTGGAGAGCATCCCAAACACCGCGGAAGTCAGGGATCAAAGACTCAATAGTTACTCCGGGAATAGCTTCGCGAAGCGCTGTATGGGTAGCTGCAAAGATCGGTGCACCACCATCTTTACGGTCGTCTCTGTTGATGGATGTAAGAACAACGTGTTTCAACTTCATTTTTGCAGCGGCATCAGCAACCCGAGCCGGTTCATCCCAATCTAACTCAGCAGGCGGGCGACCTGTTTTAATAGCACAGAATGCACAAGAACGAGTACATACATCACCGAGAAGCATAAAGGTAGCTGTTCCGGCGCCCCAGCATTCACCCATGTTAGGGCAACGCGCTTCAGAACAAACAGTGTTCAGCTTATTCCCATTTATAGTATCCAGAACTTCTTTGAACTTTCCTCCTGATGGAAGCTTAACTCTAAGCCATTCCGGTCTGCGCTGTGTTGATTTCTTTTCTACTACTTGTAGTTCTTTGATCATATTTTTCTAAAATTTGTCTCTGTCATTTCGAGTGAAACGAGAAATCTAAAGATTAAGCTATAAGTTCAACTTTCAGATTTCTCCATACCATTCGGTATTGTCGAAATGACAAATCAAGAAGCGTAAAGTTACAAAAAATTCTTCTTTAGTTCTGTTTGTGTACCGCTTGGTTTTATACTTACATCAAAAACATTTTCGAAGTGAGTAACGATCCTTTTTTTTACTTCTTCAAGATCAATTTCACAGCCAATAAGCTTTTGCAAACTGGTTACTTCTTTGTCTTCAATACCACAGGGAACGATGTTATTGAAATATTGCAGGTTTGTATTCACATTCAGCGCAAAACCATGCATGGTTACCCAACGGGAACAACGGATTCCCATTGCACAGATCTTTTGATCACCGATCCAGACGCCTGTAAGTCCGTCTATTCTTTGAGCTTCAAAACCATAATCTCCACAAACTTTAATGATCACTTCTTCCAGATAACGAAGGTATTTATGGATGTCAGTAAAATGTCGATCTAGATCCAGGATCGGATAACCAACAATTTGTCCGGGTCCATGGTATGTAATATCTCCGCCACGATTAGTTTTAACATATTCAGCTTCTAATTCCTGAAGCTCAAGAAGTGAGCGAAGCATATTCTCTTCGTCTCCACTTTTGCCAAGGGTATACACATGTGGATGTTCGACAAAAAGAAGTACATCATTTTTTCTTTCGCCTTCAAACTCACCAATGCGATCCAGTTTTTTCTCGTCAATGATTCGTTGCTGAATCTTGTGCTGCAAATCCCAAACCGGTTGGTAGGGTTTTAAACCGAGATCGTAAAGTTGGATGGTTTTTTTCATTTTTTTCTATGTCATTCTGAGCGAAAGCGAAGAACCTCAGTGGATATCTTGTAAGATCCTTCGTTCCGACACTTCGGAATCAGGATGACTTTAATTATGAAAGACAAAAATGGCTCCACAAGGGAGCCATTTACAATATTTATTTGTCATTTCGAACGAATGTGAGAAATCTAAAAGTCGTTTCAAAATCTGAAACTTAGATTTCTCCCTCTGGTCGAAATGACAGAGGCGCTGATAAGTAATCAGCACATCAGTGATCCTATTTCTTAACCGGAGTTCCTAAGTGAACACCTTCGTTATACGCTTCAGCTACAGCTTCCATTACTGCTTCAGATAATGTCGGGTGTGGATGAACAGCGTTGATGATCTCATGTCCGGTAGTTTCCAGATCACGTGCAACAACAGCTTCAGCAACCATTTCAGTAACACCGAATCCGATCATATGAAGACCTAACCATTCGCCGTATTTAGCATCAAATACAACTTTAACGAAACCTTCTTCATGTCCAAGAGCGGTAGCTTTACCACTTGCTGATAATGGGAATTTCCCGACTTTAACATCATAGCCTTCTTCTTTGGCAGCAGCTTCGGTCAATCCAACAGAAGCAACCTGAGGCTCACAATATGTACAGCCAGGAATATTTCCGTAGTTAATTGGCTTAGGATTTTTACCGGCTAATTGCTCAGCAAGTACAACTGCTTCATGCGAAGCTTTGTGAGCCAACCAAGGAGCACCGATGATATCACCAATTGCATAAATACCATCAACACTGGTTGAGTAATTTGATTTATCTACAACAATAGCGCCTCTTTCAACTTTTACGCCTATTTTTTCGAGACCAATACCTTCAACGTTTCCGGTAACACCAACTGCGGAAAGAACAACATCTGCTTCGATGACTTCTTCGCCTTTCTTGGTTTTAACCGTCACTTTAACGCCGGAACCTTTTTTCTCAACTTTCTCTACTGTGCTTTCCAGCATCAGGTTCATGCCTTTTTTCTTGTAGATCTTACCAAGCTCTTTTCCAACGTCCTGATCTTCAACAGGAACCAAGGTTTTTTGAAGCTCAACGATCGTTACTTCTGTTCCTAAAGTATGGTAGAAGTAAGCAAACTCAACACCGATTGCACCGGCACCGATGATCACCATTTTCTTTGGCTGCTTTTCCATGGTCATCGCCTTTTCAGAATCGATGATCATTTCGCCGTCGATCTCCAGATTAGGAAGTTGACGAGGACGAGCACCTGTAGCAATTATAAAATGCTTGGCTTTGATGCTTTCTGTTTCTTTTCCTTTTTCGTCATTAACAGCAAGCTCTGATTTTGACTTGAAAACACCTGTTCCCATGAAAACATCGATCTTGTTCGCTTTCATCAAGAACTGAACACCTTTGCTCATTTTATTGGCAACACCACGGCTTCTTTTAACCATAGCGCCGAAATCAGCTTTCACATCTTTTACAGAAATTCCATAATCATCGGCATGCTGAATAGATTCCATAACTTCTGCAGAGCGAAGTAACGCTTTAGTTGGAATACATCCGATATTTAAACAAACACCACCAAGGTGTCTTTTTTCTACGATTGCGGTTTTAAAACCAAGTTGTGATGCACGGATTGCAGCTACATATCCGCCGGGTCCCGACCCGATTACACATACATCAAATTCTTTTGCCATGATTTCCTTTTAATGATTTTTTCAAGATTCAGATGATTCTGCCATTAGAGCACAAAATCACGAAAGAAAACACATTTTTGTGCTTTCGTGTTTCCGTGGCGTATCACTAATTTCTGAATCCGGTTTAAGAGTAGAAATAGCAAATTCGCCAAGACTCAAAAGATAAGGGATTTTGTATTGAAGTTCGAGTTTGTAAGAATCATTGTTTTAAAACTGATACAACCTTTCACAAAATACTATTTCTACTTCGATTCAGTTTTATTATCATCAAGAAATCATTTTACAGATCAGAACGGTACAATAATATGATAGGATCAGATTTAAAGAAGGGAGTTTTCGCGCTCCTGTTTGTTGTTTTTGGATGGAGTACGGTTGCAAATGCTGCGAGTAATCCCGATGAGGAATACAAAGCAAAATTGATAGAACATTTCGAGAAAAAAGGCGTGGACATCCGACCTTATTTTGAAGATTCCAGATTTAAATTGATTACCGGAATTACTGAAAAGTTCACCCGCTCTGCTGAGGTAAAGATCGATAGTTTCGAAAAGTATCAGAAGGTGTTGGGTTATGATAATAAGAAAAACAAGATCGCTTCATTCTATGAAACGCATAAAGAAGATCTGATCAATGCGGAAAATGAGTATGGAATTCCTAAAGAAGTGATTATTGGGATACTTGGGGTGGAGTCAGAATTCGGGAAATTCTCAGGGAAATATAATCCGTTCAACGCGTATGTATCTATGATCAAAGAAGGACATCGTGCTAAATTTGCTCTTGCTCAACTAGAAGAGTTAATAGAATGGGCAGATAAAAGAGAAGTAGATATTTTGGCTCTTAAATCCAGTTATGCCGGAGCAATGTCATATGCACAGTTTATTCCCTGGTCGCTAAACCGTTGGTTTGTTGGAGATGATTTGTACGACATGAGTAATAACATTTACTCAGTCGGTAAGTATCTGTCTCATTTCAAGGAAATAACAGGCAGTGTTGAAGACGCAATTCTCAGATATAATAACAGCGAATTATACCAGCAGGCCGTACTTGGTTTGGCTGAAGATGCAAAAAAAGTGACAAGCCAATCGTAGTTTAAATGCTCTTCAAGGGTAATTAAAAGAAAAAGTTTGGATTTGTGTATTTTTATTCTACATTTGTAGAAACAATTCTAAACTTGTAGAGCAATGCAATTATCTCAAACTGAAGAAGAACTAATGCAGCATTTGTGGAAGCTTAAAAAGGCTTTCATGAAAGATCTGTTAGATGCATATCCCGAAAGTGAGCAACCCGCTCCAACTACGGTAGCCACTCTTTTAAAGCGAATGCAGGACAAGGGATTTGTAGACTATAAACAGTTTGGAAGATCCCGGGAATATTTTCCGCTGGTTAAAAAGTCTGATTATTTCTCAAAGCATGTGAACGGACTGATCAAAAAGTTCTTCAATAACTCCACCTCACAGTTTGCTTCCTTTTTTACTTCTGAAACGAATCTATCAGAAAAAGAACTACAGGAGCTGAAGTCTATCATTGATAAGGAAATCAAAAAGAAACAGTCATGATAACTTATTTGATATACTCTTCTGTTAGTTTAGCTCTTTTGCTAGTGATCTATTGGTTCTTTTTGGAAAAAGAAAAGAGGTTGATCTTCAACAGAGTATTTCTTCTCTGGAGTTTAGTGTTCTCACTCATTATTCCTTTAACACCGGTAGGGATCATATCGATAGAGATTCCTTGGTCTGCAATATTCCAATTTGGTGAAGCCGCTCCTTTGACCGGTTATCAAAATTTTGATGAAATAACTTTACCCTCAGAAGTAGTAGCAAATGCTATAGTACAAGAAGGTGTATTAGATTCAAATACTTCACCTGATAAAATCTTTTTTCTTATCTACGGTATTGTATCAGCGTTGCTTTTTATCAGACTGATAAGAACTATTATCAAAATTCATCTTAAGTCAGAGACCAATCGAAAATGTCTAATACAAGGATTTCAGGTTGTTCTTCTGAATGAAAACGTGATTCCACACTCTTTTATCAATACAGTATTTTTGAGCAAAAAAGAGTTTAAAAGCGGAGAGATTCCTGAAGAAGTGCTGAATCATGAGTTTACACATATAAGGCAAAAGCACTCGCTCGATATTCTTTTTGTGGAGACATTAAAAATAGTTTTTTGGTTCAATCCTTTGCTTTATCTCTATAAAAAAGCAATCGCATTAAACCACGAATATTTAGCTGATGAAGCCGTGTTATCTAATGGTACAATTATAAAGAATTATCAGCAGATGCTGTTACAAACTATAGAGAGAAGTACCATATATAGTTTAGCAAGCAGTTTCAATTTTTTATCAACAAAACGGAGATTACAAATGATGACTCAATCCAAAACAAAAGTACAATTTCCGGTTAAAATGATGCTTTTGGCACCGTTTTTTGCTTTGCTGTCAATGATGCTGGGATGTGAACCTGAACCGAATAAGATTTTGTCCGATGCTGATTTAGGTAAAGAAATTACAATTGAAATTCAAGCTGATAACAACCTTCTGGTAAACGGTCAAGCCATGACTTTAGATGAACTGGAAAGTGCTTTAACAGATTTATCTGAAAGACCTGAATTGGTAAGAATGAACGTTAGTGAAGATGCAAAGTTCGGAGCAGTAACTGATGTTCAAAATGTTCTGAGAAGGCAAAAAGCTTATAGAATAATTTATAGTCATCAAAAAAGTGATAGTAGCGTTGTATTAACATTACCACCCGCAACTAATGAAGAACAGATATCTCTGGAAAGTCAGGATATTATGCGAATCTTGATGAGTAGTCAGGCTCTGCTTCTTATTAATAATGAGCCTGCGAAACTAAATAAGGTGAAGGATAATGTTAAACAGTTTGTAAATGACAGTAGCAGAGATCCTAGTAATGTCATTTTTTATATTAAAACCTCGCCTGAAGTATCATATGAATTATATCTTAAATTACTTGAAGAAATTAGATCAGCAATTCATGAACTGAGGGATGAAGCTGCTATCAAAAAATTTGGTTCAACCTTTTCGAATTTTGAAGAGGATAGTCCGGAAAGAGAAGATATCCGTAAAATGTACCCCATGAAATTGTCGACCACTCCCCCATCCGTAAAAGAATGATTTAGAACAAGAAATCAAAAAGAGAAAATTATGATTGCGTATCTAATTAAATCCGGTCTTTGTTTGGTGATCCTTTTAGGAATCTATTTACTTTTTCTGGAACGGGAAAAGATGCATCGTTTTAATCGGTTCTTTTTGCTGTTTAGTCTGGTCTTTGCTTTAAGCATCCCTTTTTATACTATTGATACCGGAAATGTAAGATTGTTTACACAACAACCTGCTGAAGCAATAGAAACAATCTCTGTTGCAACGTCTGATTTTGTTGAAAGGAATTTGGAGCCAAAACCAATTGTAGACAAGCGAGTTGAGTCTGCGCCCGTATCTGCAGAAACAAGCGATACGGATGTTTATAAACAGAAGAAACAAGAAAACTTAACCCGCAGTAATTCAGATTTAAGAATACCGTTAGAGCAACCTGTTTCAACTTCAGAAACTGATGTAGCTAAAGAATATAAACTGGATCGGGTTTACTCTTTGTCGGTAAAAGATGTCGCGATAGGATTGTATGGGTCAGTAACGCTTGTCTTGTTGACGAAATTACTTCTAGGACTGGTTACTTTCTACCGTAAAAGAGCATTAAACAAACACGCAGTGTATGGTACAGCCAATGTTGTCTTGATCCCGGAACCAACAGTTCCTCATACTTTTTTGAATACCATATATGTATACAAAGAAGATTATGAAAAGGGCAGGTTATCAAAACAAATCCTGGATCATGAACTAACTCATGCAAAACAAAAACATTCGCTGGATGTTCTTTTTATTGAGTTGCTGAGAGTTGTTTTTTGGTTCAACCCGATCTTCTATTTATATAAGAGAGCCATTCAGATCAATCACGAGTTTTTGGCGGATGATTCTGTAATTAGTAAAACTAAGGATACGGTTAGTTACCAAAAGTTATTAATTAGCTCAATCTTTCCTTCTTATAAAACGAGTCTGGCGAGCAGTTTTAATTACTCTTTGACAAAAAAGCGGTTTAATATGATGATGAAGGAATATTCGTTTTTGTCTGTAGCTACAAAGAAAATAGTGATGATTCCAATACTTCTGAGCGTTGTTTTGATTTTTTGTACAGATAATAATTCACCTGATGATGTTCTTTATCCCAGTGTAAAACTCTCATATGGAGCTGAAGAAATAAACGGATATATGCATACTGTAGCCAAAAACAGTGATGGAGAATTATTTACGGGAACGCAGAGAATGCGTTTTAAAAAAGATGACAGATTATTTAGTCATACAAACTATAAAAATGGCATTGCTGAGTCTGGAACTCTTTTTGATAGTACCGGCGCTAAGATAGACCACATTAACTATACAACTGTAGAAGGAGACTTCAGACTAAAGGATCGTACCATCTTAGTAGGGGACAAAGAAATATTGATCGAAGAGTGGATATATCCCCATGAAACTGAAGATGGGATAGGTTCTCATAAACAGTGGCAAAAAAACGGGGTACTAAAGTCGGAAGCCACTTTTAAAAAAGGATACCAATATTTTGGTTTAGTAACGGTGTACGACGACAATGGGAAAATTATTGAACAAGCCAGATATGAAGATGGTAAAGAAGTAGAAGTTTTGGTTAAAAGTTCAGCGGAAAAACAAACTTCAGATGCAATAAATCAAATTCCGGCATCAACAAATAGAGTACACGTAAAAAACGAATCACCTTATTTAGAGGAGTATTTTACCAAGCTATCAAAATATGATAACGTATTGAAAGATTATATCTCAGGAAATAAAACTGCAAGAGATGTTTTATACGAGAGAGTCAGGGTGATCTACTTTCATGAGCGTTTAACCCCAAAAGAGCAGCTTCTTTATGAGGTACCGAATCTGGATCCATCAATAGTGCATGAAATAACGCTCAATGAAGAAGAAAAAAAATATCATGCAAAGTTGAGTGATTATCTAGAACTAAGAGGAACATATAGTGAGCGTCCAGAAGATAAGAACGACGTTCTTTATAAAGAATTCAGAGAATTAAAAAAGATTTATGATGAGCTTAATTTTTATTCTAGGATATTTATAGTTGACAATTTACCACCTGGTTCTGGTAAATATTTTATGGATATAGAACAGGAAAAAGGAATAATCAATGAATTTGAAAGATTAAGATCAGCAAGTTTTTCTGAGCTACCAGATACATTAACTATTCATTATGTGAACGAGTTAGGAAACGTAGTTACAAAAAGAAACAGTGAGCTTACATCTCCTGAAATAGATTATCTCAAAAATAATGCAAAAAAATCTAATGTCACTCAGGTTTACCCCTTACCAGTAGAAAGGAAACCAACTGATGATGAAATCAAAAAATGGCAAGATGATTACTATTATCAAACTTGGTTCGATGGGGAGATTATTCAGAATGAACAATTATTAGAAATGGATTTGGATAAAATCCATCATTTTAGAATTCATAAAATAAGATGGAACGGAAACCGGAGAGCGCCTTATGATTATCAAGTGTTGATATACTCTTACAATGCATTTAATGAAATGGTAGAAAAATATCGACCAAATAAAAGCATGATGGCACTTCACGATGCAATTTTAATTGACTAAGGTTTAGCTTTCTAATTCCTTCGTCATAAACCACCATTTCGGTTCGCCGTACTCAAATCCTTCTCTTTCATAGAGATTCTGTGCGGGATTATCTTCGCGAACTTCGAGGGTAATTTTGGAACATCCCATTTTTTCTGCTTCGTCATGAACAGCATCCAGAAGTTTTGTTCCAACTCCCATTCCTCTTGCATCAGGGTGAACGGCTACGTCATGAATTTTGAACGTTTTGCTGGCTGTAAAGGTTGAATAACCAATAAAGCAGGTTACGATCCCAAGTACTTTTTCTTCATGATATGCCATATAAGTCATTGTAGTAGGGATTTTCTTCATCTCAGCGATCATATCAACTCTTACTTCTTCGCTGAGTGGTTCATCCTGACCCATGGGATCTTTGGCAAACAAGTCTACGATATTTACAATATCAGCAGCATGTTTTGGGTTATCAAGATCGGCTTTAATAATTTTTACTTGCTCGGAAACCTTAGTTTCAGTAATCAATTTTAGTATAGATGCATTAATTTTTTTGCGAACCTTAAACTAGGGACTTTTTAGCGGCTTATAAAGTGGAAATGAAGATCTTTACAAAATGGTTATATCATTATTAATACGGAACAAACTAGTCTGAAGACACTATAAGCACTTATGAAAAATTTTAGATCACTTTTCGGGACAATATTAATAATATCCGCTCTTTTTTTGGGGTGCAACAGTAACGATGCTGGCAACAGCGGAGGAAATGGTAACGAATTTTCCAGCACACAAAATGTTGGAGATTCTGCTAACGACTTTTTATCAAATAGTACTTACAGCTCGCTAATAATAGAAGTTGATTACGTTGATGGCTTTCAACCTACACAAGGTGCATTAAATAATTTACGATCGTTTCTGCAAAGCAGGCTTAATAAAACAAGTGTTTCCATTTCATTAGACGATGAAATCCCTTCACCTGGTAATTCTCCATATTCTGCTCAAGAAGCTTTTGATATCGAAAAAGAATTCAGAGACACGTACACTGAGGGAAATACAATTGCAGCCTATTTTCTAATTCTTGACGGACAATTTGAACAGGAAAATGTTCTCGGATTTGCATATTTCAATACATCCATGGCTTTGCTGGGTGGTACTATTGCAAATAATTCTGGAGGGTTTGGTCAGCCAAGCAGGGAAACAGTAGAAACAACGGTTCTTCAACACGAATTCGGTCATATTCTTGGGTTAGTCGGGAACGGAACCCCAACGGTTCAGGATCATCAGGATGAAGCTAACGGAGCACACTGCGATGTGGATAGCTGTTTAATGTATTTTGCTGTTCGGACGTCAGACTTTACAAGCAACCTAATGGGTGGAAATGTACCAGAACTCGATGCTCAATGCATTCAGGATCTTCAGGCTAATGGAGGAAAGTAGAGCAATAACCAACATTCAACACTCAATTTCCAATATCCAAGTTGGAAATTGAGTGTTGGTTATTGGAAATTGAGTATTGGTTATTGATCTAGCCTTGCTTGAATTTAAATAAATGCTGAGCGCCTACTTTCTCTTCTGCTTGATTTAATGCATACATGGATTCGAATAACACAATGGGGTTTTCTTCCATGTCTTTGGTTACATGTGTAGAATAACTGGACTCCAGTTTTTTGATCACCTCAGGCTCATCATTTGGCAACCATCTGGCGCAATAGTACGAAACGGGAGTCTTAACGAGTTCAACACTGTACTCTTCCAGCATTCGGTGCTCGACCACTTCAAACTGGAGCACACCTACTGTTCCCAATAAAAGTTCATTACCCACGCCATTTGGTACTTCAAATACATGAACCACTCCTTCCTCTGAAAGTTGCTGTAATCCCTCGCGAAGCTGTTTTCTTTTAAAAGGATCTTTAGTAGCTACTTTTTGGAAATGTTCGGGGGTGAACAATGGAATTACATCAAAACGAACGTCATTTTTTTCATAAATAGTTGTTCCGATTCTGAAATCACCGGGATTGAAAATAGAAACAATATCTCCGGGATAGGCTTCTTCCATTAATTGGCGTTCGTCACCCATCAACGTATGCGGTGTTGCCATTTTAATTTTCTTACCGGTATGAGAGATAACTACATTTTGTCCACGTTGGAACTTTCCGGATGCAACCCGAATGAAAGCAGCACAATCGCGGTGTCCGGGATTCATGTTGGCCTGCATCTTAAAAATAAATCCTGAAAAAGAATCATCAATGGAGCGCTCTCCTCCAGCTGCCTGTTCATACATTTGAGGAGAAGGAGCAAGTTGATGGAAATAGTTCAAAAACACATCCAAACCAAAATTATTAAGTGCCGAACCAAAGAAAACAGGAGTAACTTTACCAGTGTTATAAAGCTCCTTATCCATATTCGGATACAAATCTTCGATAAGCATTACTTCTTCGCGAAAAGCATCCTTTTCCATATCAGAAAGATTGCTTTGCTTTAGCGCTTGTTCTACCGACATTGTTTCTGTGATGGCTTTTTTAGCACCGTGATCAGCTTTTTCATATACATGAACTTTATTCCCGATCACATCGTAAATCCCCTGAAATTTCTGTCCATAACCTAACGGCCAGCTTGCAGGAACTGCTTCAATTCCTAGTTTAGATTCCACATTACTTAGCACTTCCAAAGGATCCATTCCCGGGCGGTCGCACTTGTTTACGAAAGTGATTACCGGAACCTCGCGAAGCTTACATACTTCAAAAAGTTTTTCGGTTTGTTCCTCCACACCTTTTGCAACATCAATAACCATCAAACCACAATCTGCTGCTACAAGCGTTCTAAGTGTATCTTCTGAAAAATCTTTATGACCGGGAGTGTCTAGCAGGTTGTACTTGATGCCGTCTTTTTCAAAACGCATTACAGAAGAAGTAACGGAGATTCCACGCTCTTTTTCTATCGCCATCCAGTCTGAGGCTGCATGATGCGAAGCCTTTCGGGCACGAACGGAACCTGCTTCATGAATAGCTCCACCATAAAGAAGGAGTTTTTCCGTGAGTGTGGTTTTACCAGCATCCGGGTGAGAAATAATTGCGAATGTACGTCTTCTCTTTGCTTCTTTAAGAATAGGAGAATCGGCAGTTGCCGTTGAGGACATGGAATGTTCTTTTGCTTTAATTTTCTTAAAAATAAGGTTTAATAGACTTTTTTACCTATTCTATTGTTGATTATTTAAGTTATAACAAATACAATGAATTATGGCACGATCATTTTTCACTTTTATTTTAGTTTTATGTTTCTCCACTTTTGCGGGCGCACAAATTATAGATGATAGTTCTATTGAAGATGCTCAGAATGGCGGATATACATTTGTTGAAGGGATGTTTGTGGCTTATCTGGCGGATACCGTTTCACCGGGATTTATCCGGGATGAATTCAGAAAGCTTGAAATAGCCGTTCTGGATGAGCACATAAAACCAATAGTAATTTCAGTTGTAAATGTACCTTCCAAAGAAACTTTGGAAAAGCTGAAAAACCATAAAAATGTAACGGCATTTTATGCAACGTCTTTAAAAGAAGAGACGATAAAACTTGAGCAACTTTTAGAAGACACTTCTTTATCCGCAGAAGAAAAGGAACAAATAAAGAAAGAGACCGCACCGGTTGAAACTTTCTTTGTTGAATTTAATTATTCGATAAACAGAAAAGCATTAAAAGAATTGATGGGAGAATTCAGAGATGTGGCTTATAAAATTATCTCAGATCAGCCCAGAACAGTCACCCTGAAAGCTGAGCCTGGAAATGAACCATTACTGATGGATAAAGTAGAGCAACTTTTATTTGTGGAAAGCACGGCTATGATCGGCACGATTAAGAATTAGATAATCATGAAAACTATATTTCTATTTTTAATAAACATCGTTTTCCCAGCAGTTGTATCTGCTCAGATCCAAAGAATAGAATCAGGACAGTATAAATTTGCGAAAGGAGAAGTCGAGATCACATTTGTTGATACAGTTTCGAAAGCCTATGCCGAAGAAAAAGTAACAAAAGCAGGCTACAAAATTATTTCATCAGATATTGTTCCCATCATGTTTATGTGGCCTGTGCATATAAAAGAGATGGATGTTTCCGTATTTGAAAGTGATTCATTAGTACATACTGTAATCGCTAAACCAAGAGCTTATGACTCAACAGCAGTTGAAGAAATGATCGTTCGACAAAACATGAATAAAGAGGAAGCCAAAGAAGCACGTATTCGGTTTAGAGAAATGAGTGAAATTGTTTGGGTAAGAATTTGGCTACAGTATTGGGTTGATGAAGAAACTGCGAGTCGATTTCATATGGAATACAAAGACAAAGGGTTTGATCTTAATCCACAAATGATAGTTCCCAAAACCATGGTAGTAAAAACAATTCCCGGAAAAGAGAATGAGGCAATGAGAGATTTAAGGAAGTTGGAGATAGTAGAAAGTGTTGCTTTTATTGCTTTGATAAATGAGTAGGGAATTGGTTCAAGGCCTCAACAAAACTTTTAAACACTTATCTTTTTCTTCATCGAAGAAACGGTATGCCTCTACGCCATCCTTCAAGTCAAAAGTATGAGAAATCACATCTGTAAGTTGAATTTCTCCGTTTCGAACTAGTGGAATAAGTTTTTCAGCATGAAAACGGGAAGAGCACCTTCCTGCTTTCAGGGCAATATTCTTATCATACATATCGGGTGGAGAAAAAGGAAGCTGATCAAAAGCTTGAACTCCTACAGAAGCTAAAATTCCACCTGGACGAAGAATATCGAAGGCAGTTTTCATAGAGGGTTTGCTTCCCACAGCCTCAATGACTGAATCTGCTCCAATGCCATTTGTTCGTTCCAGGATTTTCTCTACAATATTTTGTCTCAGATAGTTGACAGGAATTGCGCCATTCTGTTCAGCGAATTCTAATCTGAAATCGATTCCATCAACGGCAATAATTTCTTTACAGCCAAAATATTTAGCTGCTTTTATAGCCATTATTCCTACCGGACCACAACCAATTACCACGCAAATATCATCTGGTTTTAACTCTGCCAATTCAGCTCCGAAATACCCCGTGGAGGCAATATCAGCAAGCAGGTTTCCTTGTTCCCAAGTGAGATCGTCCGGAAGATAAACCAGAGTAGCATCTGCTAATGGAACTCTTACATATTCGGCATGTACTCCGTCTAATCCGACTCCACTTTCTTTCCAGCCATAAAGCTGACTTTTTACACAACGGGCAGTTAGTCCAATCTTACAAAAGTGACACTTGCCACAATTCACTGTAAACGGAGATAAGACCCGGTCACCGGCTTTAAAATTTGATACCTCTTCTCCTGCATCTACAACAGTTCCGGTAAATTCATGTCCCATAATGGTACCGGCATCAATTCCGGTTTCCCGCCCGTGATAAACATGCATATCAGAACCGCAGATAGCAGCCCGTTCTACTTTTACAATGGCGTCTTTTTTAGAAATAATTTCAGGCTCAGGGACTTCAGAAAGTTGAACGCATTTAATTCCCTGAAAGGTGATTGCTTTCATTAAGAATTAATTGTCATCCATATTAAGAGCGGGCTTTTTTTGACCACGATGACAGGTGGTGCAGTTTACAATAGCGGTGCGATCGCCTAAAGCTTCAATGTCTGCGAGCAGATCATTGTTAATTTGCGCAACCATTTTAGACATTTCTCTGGTTATTACTTTCTCAGCTTTTTCATCACTGCTCCAGTTTTCAGGATCATGACAATGAATACAAGTAACACCCAAAGAGCGGGAATAACCCATCTCCATAATTGAAATTAGTCTGCCGGCAGGAACTCTGTTCAACATCTGAATATTCTTGTAAACCTCACCGGAAGGGTCATTTTCTAAGCCTTTAATTTGTTCCCGGAGTTTGGCGATAGCTTTTTTTTGATCGAATTCTGAAGTGTCAGCTAAGGCGGTATAGTTTGTCTTTTCTCTTTCCGGTTGTTTGATATCAACTTGATAAATACCTAAGCTTAACAGAATAGCGGTAAATGATAGATAAAGAGCTTTCATAAGAATTCGATTGGTTACTTTAATTAAACGGAAAGAATCCTCTTTTTCCATTAAAAAAAGGTTGGTTGCAAGATTTTACTTACGGTCTTTCACTCTGTATACAAATTTCAAACCGCTCCAGTCTTCATCAACGGCACACACTTTCACATCTACCAAGCCAATATTTAGTCCTAGGGTGCGCACCTCACTTTCTGGAAAAGCAGAAGTATAATTTTTGGAAGCTTTTTTGATCCATGAAACCCAGATTGACCCGTTTTTATCAAGTTTATCTTTTAACGGGGGAAACAGATTATGAAGCTCTTCTTCAGTTTTACAGAATACATGAATGAAATCAATGAATTCTTTACAATCTGATTGTACTATCTGAACACCTTCAGGAAAGGAGCCCAATATTTGTGCATAATTATCAGGCTCATTTATAAACAGCACACTGTAACCTGATTTAATACCAAGTTTTTTTAATAGTGGAGTTCCTGAATATCCTGCCATATTGAATATTTAATAATGGATATAATAATTAATACAAGTGAGATATCTACAATTCAGATAAGAAATCTGAAAGGTTTGAAACTTGATCATTTATTGATTCTGAAAAGTTAAATCGTCTTTTCGCAGAGATATCAATTTTTTGTATGCCGGAATTAGTTTGTAGAATAGTATTTTTAGAATCGCCTTTCGCTATAAGATCTAAGGAAGCGGATAATAAGGCCGTGTTCTTCCCATTTTTGTTTAAAACGCAATTTAATCGTGTCGCTCCAAAAGGGGTTGCTGTTAATGATACGGCAAGCTTCAATGTTTCATTTAACCCGAAAATGCTATAATAATTGGGAAGAAATAACTCATTTGGGGCTCCTTCAAATTTAAAATATTTAGGGCTGGATGTACTTTTTGAGCCGTATAGAAGTTCGCACGATTCCAAAATCCATTTCCTTGATTCAGGGTGAGATTTGTTTCCAACAAAACCTCTTTGAACCCAATAGTCAAAATGTTCTGTAGATTCATGTTGAGAACCGAACCCGCTTGGTAATTCATGAAGTTCTAGTAAAGTACCGGATGAATCTCTAAACCAATAATCTTCCAGTCCATTAGAAATAAGTAGAAATGGGGCACCAATTTTTTGGTTGTAACGAGCAATTTGTATTGAAGCTTTCTCTGAAAGCGAGACGTCTGGAGATTTACATTCCACCAGCAATAGAGGCTTGAATTCTTTGTCGTAACAAATGATATCAGTTCTGGATGCAGATTTATCACCCGGCAGATTTACAGGAGATTCAAAAGAAATTCGAGCTTTAGAAAAGCCGGCATCAAAAATTAGATATTCAATGAGCTGTAGCCGGACTCTTTCCTCAGGCAAATCAACAAATGCTTTTTTGAGAATGGGATTCCAAAGGAGTTTGGTTCCATCTCTGAATACATACTGAGGATATTGTTTATGAGCTACGCTTTTCAAGTAGTGAATTTTTTTGTTACCGAAAATAGTGTTTAGAATCATAGAGACAAATAAATCTATGAACTACTTAGATAAAACGTATCAACAGAATCTGAAAAAAAGATAAATCACCAGTATCTTAAGTGATGGTTGATATCAATAATATTGAGTTTGAAAAATTTAAACCGGTTTGGTGGGCCCCTGAAGTTCATTCGCAAACGGTAATCGCATCTTTCTCTAAAACCAAAGATCCGTTATCAGAAAGAATTGAGATAGCAACTCCAGACAATGACTTTCTGGAGCTTGAAGTTGTGGATCTAAAAAATGGGAAGCCGGTAGTTGCATTATTTCATGGTTTAGAGGGTTCTTCCGAAAGGCATTACATCCAAAACCTTATGAGCGATCTAAGAAATGCAGGTTTTTCTTCAGTCGCATTGAATTTTCGGGGATGTGGGAAAAAGATGAACCTACAAAGAAGAATGTATCACTCTGGAGAAACCGAAGATTACAAAACGCTCTTTAAATGGATTAAAGAATATTTTGATAGTTCCGAGGTCTATGCAGTTGGTTTTTCTTTAGGCGGAAATGCTTTGGTGAAATCATTGGGTGAGCTCAAAGAAAATCATCCAGTGGAAAAAGCAGTTGCGGTTTCTCCTCCATATGATTTGAAAGCGGGCTCTCTTAGAATGAATGAAGGTTTCAATAAAGTATACCAGAAGAGGTTCCTAGATACATTAAAGAGTAAAACGAATCTGAAAAGGGTACAGTTTCCGGACTTCCCAACATTTACAGGAAATTCTGTGTATGATTTTGATGATCAGGTAACGGCTCCAGTTCATGGTTTTGAGGGAGCGGATGATTATTATGAGAAAAGTTCATCTAAACATTTCTATAAGTATGTACAAAAGCCATTATTGATAATTCATTCAAAAGCAGATTCTTTATGTCCTCTGGAATTCGCGCCCTTTAACGATCTGAAATCAAATAAAAACATTAGAACACTTTTCACTGAATCAGGCGGACATGTAGGTTTTATTAGCCAAAAAAGAGGTTGGCTGAACAGAACTATCATCAAATGGTTAAATAGCTAAAACGATTTGTATCTTTCAAATGTTAAAGCAATTCATCTAAACTAAATTTACTTATGGTAATAATAATAGGAGCCGGTCCAATTGGGTTGGCGACAGGCATTCAGCTAAAGCGAAAAGGAATTCCATTCAAAATTATTGAAAAAGGCTGTCTGGTTAATTCACTTTTTAATTACCCCACTAATATGACTTTCTTTTCAACCTCGGATAGGTTAGAAATCGGAGATGTTCCATTTATTTCTCATGGCCCAAAACCAACTCGTAGCGAAGCTTTGGAATACTATCGCAGAGTTGCAGAAAGTTTTGAGTTGCCTATCCAGCTTTATGAAGCGGTTGAATCTTTGGAAGGGGTAGATGGAGATTTTACTGTTACTACTAGTAAAGATGTTTATAAAGCAAAAAAAGTGGTTGTTTCTACTGGTTTTTATGGGAGTGCAAATATGATGAATGTTCCTGGTGAAGAACTTCCAAAAGTAAAACATTACTACGATGAGCCGCATCCTTATGCATGGCAGAAAGTGTTAGTTGTTGGTGGTGGAAATTCAGCTGTTGATGCGGCACTGGAATGTTATAGAGCCGGAGCAGAAGTATCGGTTGCCGTCAAATATGACACAATCAAACCATCTGTAAAATACTGGGTAAAACCGGATATTGAGAACCGAATAAAGAACGATGAAATTACTGGATATTTTAATACTGAATTAAAAGAGATTCGTGAGAAAGAAGTGGTATTGAACACACCTGATGGAGAGAAAGTTATAGAAAATGATTTTGTATTAGCAATGACGGGGTATCATCCCAACTATGATTTAATGGAGAAGTTTCAGATAAAACTTACCGATGATGAAAAATGCATGCCTGTTTATCAGGAAGAAAGTCTTGAAACAAAGAGAAAAGGGGTTTATGTAGCCGGGGTAGTGTGTGGAGGTTTAGACACCAGTCGGTTGTTTATAGAGAACTCGAGAGTGCATGCTGATCAAATCGCGGATCATATAGAAGAGAAACTGAGAAAATAAAAAAGGGCAAGCGATCTATATCACGCCGCTACGACCAAATTACCGCTGCTGCATTCCTGCCCTGACGGAGTTCAAAGGGAGCTGGCTGTATAGGACTTGCCCTAAAAGGGTCACAAAGATACAGGTTTTAATGGAGAAGGTAAAAGCAAGATGTAAGATTTAAGAAATAATATAAAAGAATGTTTTAGGCCTTATATCTTGTGTCTTAAATCTACTTACTTTTCATCACAAAGACGCCATCCCAAAGATCTCCCGGAGGATTTTTCTTTAACTCTTTAGTTCGGTCTAACAGCATTTTAGAAGGGTTAATATCATGAATTTCTAATTCCAAAGATTTACTAAATAGTTTTTCAGCTTCATCCCAGTGTTGAGTAAGATATGCTTCCATTCCTTGCTCATATAATCCAATACAATCAAATAATTGCTGAGCTGCTTCTGAACGAAGATCAGCAACTTCAAACATCTTAACTGGTTGTGTTCTTCCTTTCACAATTATTTTATCTAAATATCTGAACACACAGTCATTACCATATTTTTCAGCTTCTATTTTGGTTGATTCTGTAATCATTGTATATACACCAAATGCTTTTGCGCCACTTTCACATCGAGCCGCCAGATTTACATTGTCTCCCATCATAGTGTAATTGAATCTATTCTCAGATCCCATATTCCCGGTAATCATTTCTCCGGTGTTCATACCCATTCGGTTTTTCATTCCGGCAACAATATCAGGCCAGCCATCTTTTTCCCACTTTTCTCTTAAGTGGAGCAACTCTTTTTGCATTAGTTGAGACGAAACACACGCCCTTAAAGCATGATCTTCAAAAGGGAGTGGCGCACCAAAAAAAGCGACTATTGCATCCCCAATATATTTGTCTAAAGTGCCTCCTTTTTCGGTTAGTATGTTGGTCATGGAAGTTAAATATTCATTGATGAGTGTAACCAATTGTGACGGGCTCATCTGTTCAGAAAAAGTAGAGAATGATTCTATATCGCTAAAGAAAGCAGTCATATAAGTTTCCTCTCCGCCAAGTTCAGGATCTGTTCCGGATTCTATCATTTGTTCAACTAGAGCAGGAGAAACATAAGACGAGAACATGCCTTGAATTCTTCTTTTTTCTTTTTGTTCTATAAAGTATTGATATGCAATAGTGCCAACCTGAGCTACGAATAGGCTAAGAAGTATTGCTGTAAGGTTTAAAAAAAGATTTGAATTCAGAAAGGTTTGAATAACAATGAAGGTATATCCTCCCATCAAAACAAACATGGATGCTCCTCCCCAAAAGGGGCCCAAAAACCTGTTAATCATAACAAGAATAAGTGAAAACCCAGCCATAAGCAGTAACACAGGAACAGCTTTTTGTCTGCTTATATAATTTCCATCCAATATAGTTTGTATGGCATGTGCATGAATTTCATACCCTGGTCGCAATAGCTCTTCCTTCTCTCCTAAAGAGTTTATTTCTTCTTTGAGCAAAGGTGTTTTATAAAAGTCTTTTAATGCAGGCATAGTAGCGCCTATTATGGCTATCTTGTCCTTGAAAACGCCTTCATGTAACCACCCTTCTTCAAAATCAGGATCATCAAAAGCATTGATGTCAAAGCCGGCGTCACGTTCCATATTTGTAGTATAATCTGCGTCATCAATTACTTCTGCAAAATCATAAACCGGAAAATGACCCTCTTCACCGTAATAATTTATGATAAACGAGTTTATGGCATCTTTTTCGATCTTATATTTACCGAGTTCAAATATTGGTGATCGATTTCCATCAACATTGCTTATGGAATCTCTGGGAATATTATCATAGATGATAAGCGCCTCCAATCCAAGCTTATAATAATCTTCACCATTGTATGTGGTTCCGAAAGAGTATGTTCTGATTGCTCCGTCAGTATTAGGGTTTACATCAACCAAACCAACAGGGATGGGGTTATTATCCTGAAGTAACTTTTGAGGAAATAGTCGGGTTCTGGTTTTCCCAAAATCTACAATCTCTTCCCTGAAATCACCAGCAAGAACAACATTTCCATATTTTTTAAGTGCTTGGGCAAAAAGGGTGTCGTTCTTAGCATCATATTGATCAGGTTGGTCAAAGATCACATCAAAAACAATAGCCTTTACACCGGCCTTGTTTAAATTTTCTATCAATTTTGCATATACATTAGTAGGCCAGGGATATTTTTGTGGAATCTCTGAGTCAGCCTCGTCGCTTATTGGTATTAATACTATTGGAGACTCTTCAACAGATAAAGGTCCTCTAATCTCAAAAAGCAGATCTCTAAAATCTAGTTCAACAGAACGAAAAGTGGGAATGTTTGACATCAAACTTGAAACCAAAAAAGCCACACCTGCAATTAACAGATATAAACCAATTGGCTTGCGACCGGATTTCTTTGATGACATCAATTAAAAATTAAATAAGTAGCGAAAAGAAACTATGCTATCATTAGAGTTTCCAATACCTGAAACATTAGTAAAATTAGAATCAAAAATAAACGAGTGATAAGTATTGATATCATATTGAGCACCTATCTGAACTACAAATGTGCTGAAATCAGATTCTACTACATTGGGATCTAAAATAAAGTAATCGTTTACGGGAGTATCATCACCTGAAACCGAAGGCTCCACAATTAATGCTCTGGTTCTAGACGTGTTGCTCGTTACCGCAACTCTGCCGTTAAAATTAAGTTTCCCATCTAAAATGAAGAAACTGCCTCCAGCATAAAGTCCGAATATATCGATATTAGTTTGGCCGCTTCCGGTTTCTGTATTATTGAATGTAAGGCCAAGCTGAGTTCTCAATCTTATATCATTGAACCTGCTTGTTATATTGAACGAAACAGCTGAACTCTGAACGTCTCCGAAGGCAAAAACCTCGTCTTTAGTATTTAAATTATTAAAACTAAGTGAAGCGTCATGTATAATATTGAAAAGATCAAATTGCTGAGTTATAGACCCACTCAGGTTTAAAGTTGAACTTTCTTTTGGAACGGGTGTTACTAACGTGTCAATATTTCCTGATTCATCCACATCGATAACAAAGTTTTGAACAGCTGCTTTCTCAAACTGGGGCGCGACATTAGGATTGAATCTAATAACGCCATTATCTCGATTTCGATACCTGAAGCCAAAGCTCATTCGGGGTAATTTTCTGGAAACAGGATACCAACTTAAATTAGACCGATATGTATTTGATGTGGTGGTAGCACTTTTGTTATTAGTTACATTATCTTCTAAGGTTTCGTAGCCTAAAGTTACGTAAAGGCGGTTTTTAAAAAGCCTGAAGCGGTCAGTAGCAGTAAAACCTGAAATATCGCGTCGGACGGTTGAGTTTGCTAATGAACTGAAATTCGGCCCTACCCAGCGATATTGTAATTTAAAATTATTTGATGGGTAATTGATCGAAAACTCACTGTTTGATCCTAAAATGCTTGTTGGAAAGAAGGGTTCAGCTTCAGAACTATCTGTATTAAAATCCTTAACCCGGATAGGGAGGATGTTCATATTCTCGTTAATAATAATAAGTTGCGAGAGGCTTGCAAGTAAGTCTGCATCGTCTTGAGTAATGTCAAACCCAAGGTCATCAGCACCCTGAACTGTTAATGAACCACCATAAATATCATTATTTAATGCACTGGCTACAGTTTCGCTTTCAAGTCGAATTCTGTTTTTTGCTAATCCCATTTTTAAAGTAGTTCCGGCAATAAAATTCCCTTGAGGCCGAACACTTCCATTCTGTATTTGTAATAGCTCAGGATTGTCTTCTAGTTTTTGGAAGTCACCTTGGTTCAGGTTTGAATATAAAGAAGCGGGAGCTTCCAGAAGAGTATTAAAATTTCGGATGTTAAAAAGGGAGGTAGTATCATCTTCCACTTTCATTGCGTGAACACCTATCTGAAAGTGTCTTTCATTTCCTAAAGCTACTCTTGCAGCGGTAATTTTTCTGGTAAAAGTTCCCTTACCAAGATTTTCATATTGAAGAGTGTATGTGGTGTCAACAACGGCCCCATTACCATCAGTAACTTCGGCTCTTTCTACACCTGAATAAAGATTGCTTATTTTTCTATTTACTTCTCCATAAACAAACTGAACATTAAAGTAGTCTTTAAATAAATTTGCCTGCGTATTAATTCCGTAAATTCTTCTACCTGAAATTGTAAATCTACTAATGTTCGGGTATACATGACCGGCATTAAATCGAAGCCATTTTCCTAATTGAAGATCTGCTCCATACCTGTTTTGGGGTTGAAGTCTGTCAGATTCTTGTGATGTAAAAAAGCCATTTAGAGAGTATCTAAAAAGCCCAAAACTACCAGATAAGTTTGATCTTGCGGTGTAGGCATCATTAGTGCTACCTGCTATATCCTGGCTTCTCGCTCCTAATTCTATTCTTCCAATTGGTCTGTTTCGGTTATTTCCATCAAAGCCGGTTGGTCGTGCTCTAGAAGGATCAACTACATCAAAATCCCAGCTGATTATGAGAAAAATATCCGTCTCTGTGTGATATTCCAGTTTTATTTTGTGGCGCCCATTTTTAAGATTTTTAGGAACATATGAAATGAAATAATCACTGGTATCGGCTAACTCTGTAACATCTCTGTTATCTATAAATAATTTAAACTCTCCGGGATCAAGATCATTTATGTCGTAATACAGAGCAATTGCAATAACCACATCATTAGGAGCAAGGGCGTTACCAGCCACAGGAGAAAGGATATTAAACTCAATATTTTCATTTCGTTTAATGCTGTTTCCGGCGCCATCGCTTCTTCCTGATACAATATCAACTCTTACAGGGTTTTCAGAAGGAGAGTTATCAGGGTAGAAAACCTGAGAACCTGATGTAAGGTTAAGTTGAAAATAATACTCAACACTTGATGCGGTAGGATTATCTATTTCCAGATTAGCAGTGAAAACACCATTTTCAAAAATAACTTCTTGTTGTTGAAAGCCTATTCCTTCATCGTAATTAAAAAATAGAATAGCTTCTTGAACATCATTCTGATTAACGCTTGGAACAATAAATTCCAGAGTATTCATCTCTCCTCGCACTAAAGCTGTTGGACTTTGATGTTGAACTGTAAATTGAGCAAACAAACTTGTTTGCGTAATAAATAAACCAGCGCATAGCGCCATTAGTCTAAGTAGCCAGCTTAGCATAAATCTCCTATAAGCCTACTGAATAATGGTAACTAGTTACCTTTTTCGTAGTAATCAATGGTTATTTCCCGGATTTGACCATTTGCATCTCTGAAGCGGAATTTGATCTGTTTTTTGATCAGATCTTCTTCCAATTCATCATAGCCGCCGTCCAGATCGTCAATTTCATCGTCAGTAAGAGTTCCCGACTCAATTTCATCAGCAGTCTCATTAACCTGAGCATACATTTTTTCAAATAAAGAAACCGTTTCCCCGGATTGTAAAGCTGTAACATCAACTTGTCCTTCTCTAACCCAAACGTAACCGTCAGAGGTGCTGCCAAATTGCGTTCCTTTTACCGATGCCAACGACCTAGATGTTGATACTTCAAAGTCATTGTTTCCTTGAGGTTCAACATTAAGGAATATTTCACCAAGACTAAGGTCAATTCTGGTATTAGACCTTTTCGATGTTCGCTCACTTTCACCTCTAACAATAAGCAGGGATTGAGGTTTTACTTTTGCTATGCTCTTATCCATAAATACTACAAGGGCATATCCTTCCGAGTCTGTTCTTAAAGTATCTCCATTAAACAGCTGTTCGCCTTTATCAGTATCCAGATTAAGTCTTTTAGATCGATCAGCACTTTTGTTTTCTACGTCTACATTGGGCTTAAATCTTTTAACAATAGCTAAAGGGCGGTCATTTTTTTCAAACTCTACTTTTAACGCCCCAACTAAAAGAGTTAAAGAAATCAATAACAAAAAATATGGACGAATTTTTTTTAAGCTCATATCAATTTCCTCCTCCCAGCACAATGTCACCCGCTTCAATTTTTCTTAGCAGTTCTGCTAAAATAATTGTTGCCTGAGCTCCCGAATATGTTACACCATCAATCTGAAAACTTTGAATTGTAAAGCCGGAGCTAACAAGATTTTCAAACGTTCCGTTACCAACCAAATTTATAAGAGCTTTTTTGGTTTCTTCAGTAATAACAATTGAATCGTCAGTAGTTTCTGGTTCGGACAGTTTGAAGCTCCATATTTCAGAAGTTCTTTCTTCAATATTTATTCCTGATTGAATAGAAGTGCTTAGTTGCCAAAAATAAGTTTGTCCTGGTTCAAGAGGAATTGCTCCAGAAGATGGGTACTGAAAAGATTCTCCGGTAACTCTTATATCAAGATTCTCAAATTGTAATAAAGACCCACCTTCTTTAGGCGGGGCAGAGCTGCGCGCACTTTCAAGTAAAGATTCGGGGCTGTCAGTAGCAGAATTCTTAACTACCAGAAGGCGGTATTCAATTCCTTGCTCACCTTCCCAGCTAAATTGCGGATAAGGATTGGTTATTTCCACATTTGCATCTGTAACATCTCCCGGTGTTCTTAGAAAAAAATCAACAGACTCAGAAACAGGTACAGCGCCTCCAATTTCGGCAGATATGGAAGCCAGATCTACTCTTCCGTTTTCATTTGTGTTTTGGAAAACAATGATTTCTATAGAATAAATATCAGCTGGTAGGGTTGTGGAGCCGTCAAGGCTTTCAATAAATTCATCGCCTTCAGTGGTAAGTCCGCCGTCAAATTTAACCTTATCACTTATTCCTTGTACCCCGTCTTCTGATAAAGTGTTGTTATTTATATACACTGATTGCGTCGGTTGCAATGAAAAAGGAAATCCTGGCCTGGAGGTTACATTTACAATTTCTCCAATTTTTCCAGCAAAAACCTTCACTTCAATATATAAATCAGTAACAACTTCATTAGTTAGGTTTTGTATATAACCTGAAACTAAAACCGGACCCCGGCCCTCACTATCTAATCCTAAATTGGTTAATCCTATGAATTGTGAATTAGATAGTATATCGTTTATATCTATTTCAAGAGCTACTATTTGGTTTTGAGCTTTTACTTTTTCTGCGGGAACAAAAAGAAAAACAGACAGTAGAACTAGCAGAAAAGATATATTTAGAACATTTTTTTTAAACATAAATCCATCTCTTGTTACTTATATGGATATATAATACTAAAACTGGTGTTGCTTTCCACTTTTTTTAGCAATTATATAGAGTTCTAATAATTGAAAAAAACGAATGATTTAAAGAAATAAAGCATTAAAGCAAAGAAAGTGGAGCTACAGGGATTCGAACCCTGGACCTTCGCGCTGCCAGCGCGACGCTCTAGCCAACTGAGCTATAGCCCCAAAAATGAGTGCAAATATATGGCTAGTAAAAAAATAATCCTAGCAATATTGCTTTTTAGTTTGATAGACGCCGTAGTATGATTATTTTATACAGAATTTATAATTAAACCTTAAATAAAAACTAACTCTAATAGGAGTTCTCCTAATATGAAACGAACATTACATTTATTAGTCCTTGCATTCTTTTTGGTTGGTGGAGTTGTATTCCAGGCAGGTTGCAAATCTAGTGAACCGGAAGTCGTAGTACCAGTTGACACAGATGGCGACGGGCTAACTGACGAACAAGAAATGGAACTTGGAACCGATATCAACAACGCTGATACTGATGGTGATGGCTTGACTGACGGTGACGAAGTAAACACTTATAACACAGATCCTTTAAACGCTGATACAGATGGCGATGGACTAAGTGATGGTGATGAAGTTAATTCTTACAACACTGATCCAAATAATGCTGACACGGATGGCGATGGCCTGAGTGATGGTGATGAAGTAAACAAGTATAACACAGATCCTAACGACGCAAATGGCGACGCTGATGGCGACGGTGTTTCTGATGTTGATGAAATCAATACTCACGGAACAGATCCTAACAATCCTGATTCTGATGGCGACGGTTTTTCAGATGGACAGGAACTTGAAATGGGTACAAATCCAATGGACGGTTCTGATCCTGTATACATCGACATGAACGCTTTCAATACTATCAATTTTGGTTTTGATCGTTCTAACATTTCTGATGCAGCTGCTGCTGATCTTGCTGAGAATGTTGAGTTACTTCAAAATGCACCTGCATTTAGAGTACGTGTTGACGCTTACACCGATCATGTTGGTGGAGATCAATATAACTTAAGACTAAGTTTACGTCGTGCTAAGTCGGTAGTAGATTTTTATACTAGCAACGGAATTTCCGCTGATAGAATTGAGTCTAGAGGACTTGGAAAAGCTCCTGTGGCTTGTATGGATGAAACAGAAGAAAGAGGTTGTGAAGCTAACAGAAGAGCTGAATCACATCCAATTAGTACTCTGAAGTATTCTCCAAAGAAATAATTCTTTGTGAACATTTATTAAAAAAGGCGAGTCTTATGGCTCGCCTTTTTTTATTGTTACAGCTTTTTGTTAAAAGAATCTTGCAACACTAACTCCAGGATAAAATCCCGGGTCGTCAATTCTGAATGCAAGATCAATTCTAAAGAGATTAAATATATTACTAAGTGAACCTCCTACTTCTAAGTGGAGATCATCAGTTCCAAGCACTCCAAATTGATTGATATTAGAGCTAGAGTTCCATGTTTTCCCAACGCCTCCAAATGCAATTACAGAGAGCCCTGTTTGAGGTGCATTTCTCCACCCAAGAATCTCCAAAGGCACACTTCTGAAATTGTGTTCAGCATTAACGGCGAAATAGCTCGATCCTTGATAAGGAATATATCTTTTAGAACGGAATGCCCCAAAAGGTGTTATATAACCAAAAGAAGCATCTAAAGCTCCATTCTTTTGTACGGGTAGGTCGCCCAAATAAGTCCCTGCGTTTACTCTTATATCCAGAGCATTAGGGAAGAAACGTTTTTTATAAAAAGTATTAAAGCGTTTAAAGAGATTGATTTTAAAGCGGGTATAATCCCAATCACTTCCAATTACTTTTGCCGATTGCTCAATTGTAAAACTTGCACCATTCAATTCAACTACACCAAAGTTATTAGTAAGGTCTCCACTAGAAACCTGAAACCGTAAGGCGCTCAATGTGCCGTCCTCGATTTGAGGATTTATTCTCTGGATGTTATTTCTTCCTAGAATATCATAACTGGTTTTAAAGTTAATAGAACTATGCTCTTCATAATTGTAATAAAAACGGTAGGTGAATCTATGTCGAGAAGGTCTGTAACCAGCAGCTAATTCCAGTTTTTCATTTCTGTAGTAGTTGAAATAATCATCAAAGCCAAAAAGAGGCATCACGCTTGCAAATGTTAAACCATAGAGATCTGAGTTATAACTAGAGAATGTGTCAGCATTGTATTTTGCTGAGACAACAAATCTTCGGGTATTTTTAAGTGGCCACCAACTTAACATAGCCCCATATGAAAAATCTTCATATCCTATGCTGTAACCCAAATTCACATTCGATTCAAGTCTTCTGTTATAGTATCTGCGTTGGTGCTTTAAGCCAATATTAAATACATCTACTCTATTAAAGCGTCCTGTTGGGGATAGATCAGAAATAAATTTAGAGATAAATCCGTCTCTTTTTTGATTCCTTCTATTTCCAGTGCTTCCTGTATCTCCCGAATTTGTACCAACCGAGACAGTAGTTTCTCCTCCCTCAGTTTCTTCATCCCAATCTATAAAACGAGTTAAAAAACCTTTAGGGCGAAATGATTTTTCAAGAGTAGCAGTACTGTCTAATGTTTTATAAGCGGCTGTTTCTTTTGAGGAAAGAGGCACCGGTTCAATGGTGGTTTTAAAAATAGAATCAGATTTGGCTATAGTTGTTGAATCAATACTAAATAAGCTAAAGCTTTTATACAGAGAGTCGGGAAGGTCAACATTAACTTGATAGTTGTTCATTTTAGAAACCTGATGAAAACCTATTGGCGGAAATCGTAGCCCAACAATCCCAACTTCAACGAGCCCATCAATACGGACATCTACCGGTAACCAGAAATCGCCACCAAAATTACTGAACTGTTGTTCATAATAAAGATTGAAGTCTTGAACGGGGGGCGGAAAAACAATTACGTTATTAGGTTTCAGCTTTACAGAAAGCAAAGCGAAATCTTCGTCAAGAACAAAGATAGTGCCTTCAAAAAGAGGCTGTAATTTACGTCGGGGTTCAACAGAAATTTCAAATACAATTTTGTTATCAATACTTGTAAAATCAACAAGTTTAAAAGTATAATACTTTAATGCACGTTCATCAGTAATACCTACAACATCAAAACCTGCAATATCTAATTCATCATCGTAAAAGTTGGGTAAATAACTAACCCCGGCAAAATTATCAGCGCCTTCCATATTGGCAGTTTGTCTACGGGACTTAAGGACTTCACGTGGTCCTTTCTTTTTATCCCAAAAAACTTCAGAGACGCTTTCAGTCACAGAAACGATTGTTGTATCATTTAAAAGTTGCTGTCTGGAATAGGCTTCCGCTTTGTAGGTGTTAAGCTTTGCTCTCCAGATCTTTTTCCTTGCGATTACTTCTTTCATGATAGCAATAGCCGGATCTTCTGTAGTTACTACAAGTTGTTCCATTTCAGCAACGGATTCTTTCAATAGAAAATCCAACGGTCCAGAATGGTTTCTGTCAATAGTCTTTTTTTGAGTTTCAAATCCAATATATCGAACCACGATAGTGGCAGGGAAAGATCTTACTATCAGGCTGAATTCTCCATCTTCATTGGCAATGGTTCCGGAATAAGTTCCTTCAATAATAATATGAGCCGCGGGAAGGCGTTCACCGGTTTTTGCATCGGCGACAATACCATCAATTCTGGTTTGTGCAAATGTTACAATAGATGAAAGAAAAAATAACGAAAAGAGTAATATTTTTTTATGCATAGCTTTTTTGAATTCCAGCACCTTTACTGATTTTCGTTTCTATTGTTTCAATGGTTACGAAACAATTGGTATAAAATTATACAGTTAGGACGCTGAAGTAAAAAAGCTACTTAATTTTACTTTTTCCTTTTAAAACAGCTCCAAGAACACCGGAAAGAATAGCTGCACCAATAATTGACCAGATGATAGGAAACTGACTGCTGCCAATTTCAATTGACCAAAAGCGGGGAAGATCTAACTCAACAGCAATCCATTTTCCAAGTATTGCGCCAATGAAGCCAACACCAGCTGATATTAAACAGCCACCGCTGCCGATTTTAAAACCACCTAAGCTTTGACCGATTCCACCACATATTGCAGCGATTAATAAATAGATAAGAAAATCAAAAAGTCCCATAATATTATTGTATTGCTTTATTTTGTTCTAGAACGATAGCTTTTTCTAAAGGTTTCATAATTACTTTATCATCTAATTCAAAGATGTTTCTATTGTCAGTATGTACTATATATCTATCACCTCTGAATAATACATAGTAAGTTATGTCATGTCCCCTAAATTCCCTTCCTATAATTGTGCCGCAATCTTCTTCAAACTCTGCTTTTGCAATTCCCAGATGCTCAGGGCGTATCGAGCAAAGGATCAGTCCCTCAGCATTTTTATTAATGTGAACTTCACCAAATTGAGTGTCTACTTCTTTTCCGCCATCTGCATAGGCACGAAATAAGTTGGTTCTACCTAAAAACTGAGCTACAAATTGCGTTTTTGGCTGATAATACACTTCCTCGGGAGTTCCGATCTGTTCAATTTTCCCATTGTTCATAACAGCAATCCGGTCGGCAAAAGATAAGGCTTCTTCTTGATCATGAGTGACGAGGATAGCACTCATGCCTGATTTTTTTAAAATAGCTCTCACCTCTTTTCTGGTTGTATCTCTAAGCATAGCATCTAATCCGGAAAATGGTTCATCCATCAATACCAACTTAGGTTTTGGGGCAATTGCTCTTGCTAAAGCTACTCTCTGTTGTTGCCCACCAGAAAGTTCATCGGGTGTTCGGTCTTTATATTTTTCCATGCCTGTTCTACAAAGAACTTCCTCGGCATATACTTCACGTTTGTTTTTAGGGATATCTTTTAACCCGAAAGCAACGTTTTGAATTGCCGACATATGCGGGAATAAAGCGTAGTCTTGAAATACAAATCCAATCCCTCTTTCCTGTGGTAATACGTGGATTTTATCTTGTTCAACTATTTTATTCTGGATGGCAATAGAACCGGAATCGGCATATTCAAAGCCGGCAATCAACCTCAATGTTGTAGTTTTTCCACAACCACTTGGGCCGAGTAAAGCAAAAATTTCATCAGGCTTTACATCAAAAGAGACATCATTTACCACGGGGTTATTTTTGGTAAACGATTTTGAGATATTTTTGATTTCTACAATAGTTGCACTCATAGTGATTCAAACAAAAAATCTTTTAAGTAGATTCATTCTGAATAAGATACAGTTTTAAATTATTGAATGGATTCTTTTTTCTTTTCAATATTTGGGAAACAAGCTGTTAAAACGTAAGTTAAATAAATAAGAAAATTACACATTAATAAACTATCTACATCATGAAAAATATTGGAGTTAAACTATTATTTGTTGTGCTTGGTTTTACCATTATTACTGCCTGTGGTGAAACAGAAGAAGAAAGGCGTGCAAAGGAAAGAGCACGAATGGATTCACTAAGACAGGTTCAACAGCAACAAATTGCAGAAGAAATGGCTCGTCTTGAAGAAGAAAATACTTCAGATGCTACCGATGAAGATGAAGCAACAACAGAAGCTATGAGCGAAAATAACATGGCTTATTCATTTGTTGAAAATGGAGAATATGCAGTGCAGGTTGGGGCTTTTCGTTCTGAAGACAAAGCTAAAGGATACATTGCAAAATGGTCTGATCGGAATTATCCAAGCGTATATACCGTAAAAATTGGAGAAGAAGAATATGGTGATGTATGGTTCAGAGTAAGAGTTGGGTTCTTTGGTTCTAAAGAAGAAGCAGCAAAACTAGGTGCTGAACTTGCTGAAGAGATCAATTCAGGCTACTGGGTATCCAAAGTAAGATAAACTTTTTAATTACCTGGAATTTTAGTTGTATATCTGCCAGGCATTTACGTAATTAACGGTGCGCTCAAGTAGCGTCTCTCTTGATGAATAGTCAGCCCCACACATCCGAAACATGTGCGGGGCTATTTTTTTGTAACCTTTTTTCCTTGCTTCCGTAATCGAATACCTTATTAATTTTTCATATTCTCAAGTTTACACTATTATTGGAATGCATTTAACTCTCATTAACTTTTAAAACCCAACAAGAATGAAAAACTTTGGTATTTCTATACGGGAAGTTGAAAACATTCGTGTACTTGACATAAGTGGCGAACTTGACGCCCATACTGCATCTCAGCTCGAAAATTCTCTCAAAGCCCTAATCGACCAAAATGAAATTTGTATCATCGTAAACTGTAAAGGTCTGGATTATATCGCCAGCGCAGGCTTAGGTGTTTTTATGGCATACATTGAAGATGTAAGAGGAATGGGTGGCGACATTAAGCTCACAAACATGAATGAGCGGGTATACAATGTATTTGACCTTCTTGGTTTTCCTACATTATATGATATTCACGATGATGAAAGCGAAGCTCTAACGGGATTCAACAAATAAAATATTTTGGCAGCTTCTAACAACATATACTCTTTATCGGTTGAGGCTTCTACTTCTCAATTGGCCAAAGTACGTGATTTTGTTGCTGAGCACGCCGAACGCTTAGGTTTATCTGAAAAGGAAATTGGTAATATTCGTTTAGCGGTTGATGAAGCATATACGAATATTATTAAACATGCTTACAAAAATATTCCTGCTAAACCTGTTGAAATAGAACTGGGATCTGATAATTCTCATCTCTGGATTTCTATTAAAGATGAAGGGGAAAGTTTTGATCCCGGCGCGTACAATGAGCCGGACATCAAACAGAGAATTAAAAATAAACAACGCGGAGGTATGGGAGTTTACCTCATAAGAAAGTTGATGGATAATGTTCAGTACAATCGTTCAGGACATATGAATGAAATCCGAATGATAAAACACTTGTGATGCCGTGAGCTCTTCAGCTAATCTTGATGAACGGCATAGTCGATTTGAGCTACGTACCCTTTTAGAAACCAGCAGGCTCTTAATTGAATCTCAGGACCCGGATTTTGTATTAAATAACCTACTGCTGATAACTATGGGAAAGTTATTGGTGACTAAAGGGATGATTCTGATCTTCAAACCCGGTGAAAATGTATACTATGCTTCCAGAGCTAAAGGAAGGGGCTGGCTTAAAGAGAACGATGAAGTTAGCGTAGATTTTTCATTAGAAGATTTAGATACATCTGTTTTACATGGAGAGAAATACGCTTCCATTTTTGAACAAATTGGAATTGAAAAAGAAAGCATTCTTTTCAATCTCAAAACAACGAATCATCATATCGGTTTTTTGTGTCTGGGGCCCAAAGGAACTAAACAGGAACTTACAGAACGTGAGATCGAATTCATCGAAAGTCTCACCATTATCTCTTCTGTTGCTATTGCCAATTCTCGGATGTTTAAAGAAATGCGTCACATCAATCGGCGCTTAGACAGAAAAGTACATGATCTGAATACGCTATTGGAATTAAGTAAAGACTTTAATTTAATGGTCGATCGTGAAGAAATAGCAAGAGTTTTCAAGTTTGCTATGTTGGGGCAAATGTTGATCAGAACCTTCTTCTTTGCTTTAGAGGTAGATGATGAGAAATCTATTGTTTCCATTAGTGGTATAAAAGAAGAACCAACAAAAGAAGACCTAGACGCTCTTTTTGATTTAGAAGATGTAACTCATATTTCTGAAGATTCGGATTGTGAGTTCCTTAATGAAAATAACATCAGGTTGGTAATAGGTCTTAAATTTCAGAATGAAAAGATTGGAGTTGTAGGCGTAGGACTTAGAGGTAACAAACAGGAATATGGTCCTGAAGAAGTTAATTTCTTGCAATCGTTGGGTAATCTCGCGTTACTTACCATCCAAAAATCATTGTTATTGGACGAACGTTTGCAAAAGCAGCGAATGGAAGAGGAGCTAAATCTTGCAAAGAATATTCAGATCGGTTTGTTGCCAGACCCTTTGCCTGAAATCGATCGTTTTGATCTCGCAGCTATAAATATTTCCTCTCGTCAGGTTGGAGGAGATTATTTCGATTTTATTGAAACTCCTGAAAAAAATCATCTGCTGGCAATAGCAGATGTAACCGGAAAGGGAGTGCCTGCTTCGTTACTAATGGCGAATCTGCAGTCGATGTTACATGCTTTAGCTCCAATAGATGTAACTATGAGCGAAGCAACAGGGAGTATTAATGATATTATCTACAACAACACTCCGTCAGATAAATTCATTACATTTTTTTGGGGAATTATCTCTGACAATGGCACAAAATTTAAATACGTGAATGCTGGTCACGATCCGCCAATTTTATTCCGAAAAGGATCGGATGAACCGCTACTACTGGAAGCAGGAGGTGTGATACTTGGTGCAATGCCAACAATGTTACCGTATGAAAGTGCAGAAATAGACCTCAAACCTGGTGACTTGATCGTTTTCTTTACAGACGGAGTTACAGAAGCAATGAGTCCTGATCAAACTGAAGAATACGAAACAGAAAGGTTGAAAGACTGCATCAGGAAGAATAGAGATAAGCCTTCTCAGGAGATTCAGGATGCGATCATCGCCGATATCAATGCGTTCTCCAATAACATTCAGTACGATGATATTACGATCATAGTTCTGAAGGTAGATGAGTAGGCGTAAGTTTTTGGGTTTTTCAGGATAAAAGTCCTTACTAGAATGTCCTCTTTGTGTATTTTGTTTAATTGAATGTCTTCCAAAGTCCTTCCTGGAAAGCCTATAAGTAGCGATAAAATTTTACTCTGATCTATTGTTTAATAAACTAGATAGTTTTACTTTGTATTTAAAAGTACTTTTCATGAATAAAGAAAAAGACCATTTAAAGGATATTTCAGAGATTCGTTCCATGATGGAGCGGTCATCAAAATTTTTGTCGCTTTCCGGATGGGCCGGAATTATGGCAGGCATATATGGTTTGACAGGAGCGTATGTTGCTCATTTTGTGTTTAATTTTAAACCTGACAGTACAAAATACTTATTCTATGATTTCGGTGAGATCATTTTACTTGCTTTAGCTGTTCTTTTGTTATCACTGATAACTGCCGTTTTATTTTCAAAAAAGAAGGCTTCAGATAAAGGAGAAAAAATCTGGAATTCCATATCAAAAAGATTACTAGCAAATATGGCAGTACCTTTAATTGTTGGCGGTGTTTTGATCATATTTTATATCGCGAATGATTTATATGGTCTAATTGCACCCACAAGTCTTATATTTTATGGCCTTTCTCTTTATAATGCCGGAAACTTCACAATTAGAGAAGTTCGGTTTATGGGCTTTGTTCAAATTGGTTTAGGGCTAATAAATATTTGGTTCCTTGAATATGGTCTTATTTTTTGGGCACTTGGTTTTGGTGTTACACATATTCTCTATGGAATTTATATCCATATAAGGCATGAAAGGTGAAAGTATCAGTTAACGATTTACATAAAGCGTTCGAAAACCGGATCAGGCTGGGAATTATGTCTGTTCTTGCTGTAAATGACTTTTTGGATTTCAACTCTTTGAAGGATTATCTGGATGTTACAGATGGAAATCTTGCAAGCCATATTAAAACGCTTGAAAAAGAAAAATTTATAGATATAGAAAAGAGATTCATAGATAAAAAACCTAATACCCGATATTTTATAACGGAAAAAGGGAAAAAAGCCTTCGAGGATCACCTAAAAGTTCTTGAGGCTATTATAAAATCACAAAAATAATTTTTTTACCTAGTTACTTTGTATTTCAAAGTAATGCAATTATTAAATACTCTAAATTATAGAACCATGAAATCTGAACATAAACTCAAAAAACATTTAGTACTCGTTATTTTGGTCACGAGTGTTTTATTACTGATTCCACTTATTGCCATGCAGTTCACAACCGAAGTAGTTTGGACTCTATCTGACTTTCTGATCGCCGGACTATTGCTATCGTGTACAGGAGCAGCTTTTGTATTTGCTTTACACAAAATGGAAAACAATTCTTACCGTTTAGGTGTAGGAATTGCATTGATCTCTACCTTGTTTTTAGTATGGGCGAATCTGGCAGTCGGCATTGTAGGCAATGAAAGCGAAGATATTAATGTATTGTATTATATCATTCCTGCTATTGGATTAGTTGGAGCATTTCTATCAAGGTTTCAGTCACACGGCTTGAGCTATACATTATCAGCTATGGCAGTTATACCTTTGATTATCGCCATCGTAGCTTTGATGGGTTATTTACAGGAGCCACCACATAATACAGCTACTCAAATACTTGGAATAAACATGTTCTTTACGGTAATGTTTTCGCTGGCTGCAATTTCTTTTAGAAATGTAGCTCGGGATGAGAATGAAAAAGAATTGATTGCAGAATGATAAATGATCTAGGTATGTGAGAAGTTTATGAGTTTCTAAATCTTTCACATTCTGGGTCTTTAGCTCTGCTGAGTAACTCCAAGTTGAAGCAGAGCTTCCATTCAGCATTCCGAACCAGAGGTTCGGAACGAGAATAAAAATATAGTCATCACGAACCTGTCTGTACGTATTCGCTTGGCAGAGAGAGATCAGGAATGATGAAGAAGGCTTCCATTTTGATAAGTAATAAATCTCCCTTCGAAGGGAGATGATTATCCAAACAGTTCTTTGGATGATCCGAGGAATGTGTGAAGTTTACTAATTCTTAAACCTCACACATCCTCCGTCCTTTGATCTGTTCGATCAAAATCCACCTCCTTCAAAGGAGGATTTTCTTTCTTGCTAATTAGTTCTAGTTACGTAGCTCTGCTGAATAAAACTATTCGCAAGTAGAGCTTCCGCTGAGCATTCGGAACTAGAGATTTGAAACAATATTAAATTAACTCTAAGAAATTCATCATTTCATCAAAAGCGATAATGCAATTTTTGATTTCAGAGTCCGAAAGTTCTAAAATTTTATTTATTGGAACTGGAGGATGACTCATGAATCCTATTGCTTTATGATTGGAATTTGTAACCGATACAACTTCATTAAAATATCCTGAAGCAATATTAGGTGAGATTTTATGAGTAAACGAGTTTCTAAAAGACTCAGTTTCACCAATATTTATTTGTTCAATTTTATGTAATGCTTTATTTAAGTCATAACCATAACTAGATGCTTTTTTTAAGTATTTATTTTCCCATAAGCTAGAAATGTAATATTTCTCTGTAAAATCAATGAGTTCAAATTTTTCCTTTAAAACAGTAAGGAAAATAAAAACTATTCGATTTTTAAATACATTTGGTTCAATAAGCAGAAGAGTAGATAAAGGTATTATTCTATCTTGAAGAATAAACTCTTGAATATGTTTATTTGACTCATCTTCAAATATGATATTCCAATTTTCTAGCTTTAGAATATTGAGCGAATATAAATTTAATTGATTGGCTGTACTCGTAATGTAGTGTTCAATTTTTACTCGATTCGAATTCGTTTCAAGATACTCTTGAGGGTCGTTTACCTGTATATAATTAATTCTTTTTAGCTGTTTTTCTATATCTATTTGATGAATTTTTTTCTCCCAATTGTCATCGAAGAGATCGAAAAAGTCAGAGTATGTTTTTAAATAATTTTCTTTTTGCTTCATAATTAAAAAAACAAAAAAAGCCCCACATTAAAAAATGCGAGGCTTTTGAAATCAATTAATCACTGATTAAAGTCAGCGACTATTCTTCACCCAAAAACGGATATCTGTAATCGGTTGGAGTTACAAAAGTTTCCTTGATCGTTCTTGGAGAAACCCAACGCAGCAAGTTGATCATAGATCCCGCTTTATCGTTAGTTCCGGAACCTCTTGCTCCACCAAATGGCTGTTGACCAACAACGGCGCCTGTCGGTTTATCATTGATATAGAAGTTTCCGGCAGATTGCTCCAATCGCTTGGTTGCAAGCTCGATCATGTATCTGTCCTGGCTGAAAATTGAACCTGTTAACGCATACGGAGAAGTGTTATCCACCAACTCGAGTGTTTCTTCGAATTTGTCTTCGTCATACACATAAATGGTAATAACCGGTCCAAAGATCTCTTCACACATAGTCGTGTATTTAGGATCTTTTGCAAGTAAAACAGTCGGCTCTACAAAATAACCTTTTGATTTGTCATAGTTGCCTCCTGCGATAACTTCCACATCATCACTTGCTTTAGCATCGTCAATGTACTTTGCAATTTTATCGAATGACTTCTCATCAATAACGGCATTTATGAAATTACTGAAATCTTCCGTGCCACCCATTTTGAATGACTTAAGATCTTCGATCACATAATTTTTTACATCTTCCCAAAGGTTTGATGGAATATATGCTCTTGAAGCTGCGGAACATTTTTGTCCTTGAAATTCAAAAGCACCACGGGAAATAGCGGTTGCTACTTGTTTCGCTTTAGAAGATTTGTGAACCATGATGAAGTCTTTACCACCTGTCTCTCCAACAATTCGTGGATAAGAACGGTACTTATAGATATTCTCACCAATAGTTTTCCAAATGTGCTGGAATACAGCAGTACTTCCTGTAAAGTGAATTCCCGCAAAATCTTTATGAGAGAAAATGATGTCTCCTGCTGTCGGTCCGTCTACATAAATAAGATTGATCACACCATCAGGAACACCTGCTTCGCGGAAAACTTCCATCAATACGTTGGCAGAATAGATTTGAGTGTAAGCAGGTTTCCAAACTATAGTATTACCCATCATCGCCGCAGAAGTTGGTAAGTTACCTGCAATAGCTGTAAAGTTGAATGGAGTAAGAGCAAAAACGAAACCTTCTAACGGACGTTGTTCCAAACGGTTCCAAACACCTTCTGATGATTCCGGTTGCTGAGAATAGATCTGAGTCATGTACTCAACATTGAATCTTAAGAAATCGATGATCTCACATGCAGCATCAATTTCAGCTTGGAATGCATTTTTTGACTGACCCAACATAGTGGCAGCGTTCAATTTAGAACGGTAAGGACCCGCAATCAATTCAGCAGCTTTCAGGAAAATACTAGCTCTGTGTTCCCAACCCATATTTGCCCAATCTGCTTTCGCTTCCATAGCAGCATCAATAGCCTGCTCAACATGAGAAGCATCACCTTCAGAAAAATGACCTAAAATATGTTTATGGTCGTGCGGTGGAGACATTGGCATTTTTTTATCGGTAGTAACTAATTCGCTTCCGATATACATTGGAACGTCAATTTCTTTTGATCGAGCTTCTTTGAGTGCAGCCTGAAGTTCTTCTCTTTCAGGAGAACCCGGAGCGTAGCTCAAAATAGGTTCGTTGATTGCAGGAGGAACGTTAAAAAATCCTGTTGCCATGGTTTCTGTTTTCCGGTTTGAAATTCAAAATTTTAGAGACTTAAATATACGGTTTTTCCGATGGATTATGAAGGAAGGATAGTTATTGGTTATTAGTTGTTGGGAGGAGTACTAAAAACCAATAACCAATATCCAACTACATTCACAGCTTCTCCAAAAACTCTTCCGCTGTATCCAAGCGATCCTGTAAAGTCTCTTCATCCATTTTATCTAAATTACTAAGAAGTATATTTAATCTTGGGTTTCCTTCAAAGAAATCACGATGAACATGCATGAATCTCCAGAATAAAGCATCCCAGGTTTCATTCCAGTATGCTTTCCCATAATCACTCATTTTCTTGATGTAATTACTACTGCTGATATAAGGTTTGGTTGCCATCAATCCGCCATCCGCAAATTGACTCATTCCATACACGTTCGGTACCATCACCCAGTCGTATGCATCTATATACAATTCCATAAACCATTTGTACACTTCATCGGGATCAATTTCGCAGAGCAGCATAAAGTTGCCAAGAATCATCAGCCGTTCAATGTGATGGTTGTATCCGGTTTTAAGAACCTTTTTGATTGCATCATCAACGGGTTCAATTCCTGTAGTTCCATCATAAAACGAATCGGGAATTTTCCGATCAAATCCCCAAAAGTTTTCAGTGCGCTCCTGGGTTCCTTTCTTTTCATACAATCCACGCATAAATTCGCGCCAGCCAATAATCTGACGAACAAATCCTTCCAGTGAGTTAATAGGAATATCGTTTTCTTGGGCATATTTCAAAGCTTCATCAACAACAAACTGAGGAGTTAGCAATCCAACATTCATCATTGGCGTAAGCACACTGTGATTCAGTATTCTTTTATCTGAAACAATGGCGTCTTCATAAGGTCCGAATTCATCGAACCTTTGTTCAAAAAACTGTTGCAACCATTTTCGGGAACCTTCAAAATCAGTGGGATAAAGTTGAATTTCTACCAATTCGCCATAATTATCAGTAAAGTTCTCTTCTACATATTCACGAGCTTTTTTATAGAAATCCGTTTCTTCCGGGAATTCAATATTAGGTGGAGCCTTTTTCTTTGGGTACTTCTTCCGGTTGTCTTTGTCGTAGGTCCAATCACCACCCACCGGATTATCATCGCCTTCAATCAGAATGCCACGTTTTTTCCTTTCGTCCTTGTAAAATGAAGTTTGGAAGAATTTCTTTTCTTTTGAACCAAACCAATCCTGAAGATCATCTCTTGTATTCAGAAAAAGCTGATTCTCGTATTCTTCAATTTCAACTTGGTGTTCATCAGCAGAATCAGCGATCCTTTTTTCCAGCCAATTATCAGTAGGGTTCAGTAAGCAGATCTTTTCAATTCCTTCACCTGCAAGATGAGCAATCAATTTTCGAATATCTGAATTATCATCATTCGCTTCGATGTATTCAACATCTTTATCCTGATCTTTCAGCCAAGATTCATAAAACTTCATTGTAGCTCGATGAAAGGCAATCTTCTGTTTATGAAATTTATACTGATTGAAGAATAGCTCCTCTTCGATCAAATAAAATGGGAAATCGTTGTCCAAAAGTGGGCTCTCTTCAAAAAGTTGATGCGGAAATACTAAGTTTACTGTTTTCATGGTTTTCGATTGCTGTCATTTCGAAGGAGTGTGCGACTGAGAAATCTAAATTTGTGTATGAAGGCAATTTTTAGATTTCTCGCATCCGCTCGAAATGACAAGAATTATATTTTTTTATTCCTCCTACACCTTTCACTGCAATATTTCACACTGTCCCAGTTCTTTTTCCATTTCTTTCGCCAAGTAAATGGTAGCCTGCATATTGGGCATATCTTTTCGGGAAGACTTTCTTTCTTATGTGCCATCGAATAAACCTGCAGGATGTTTTAGTTCTTTCTTCGCTTTATTCCAGAATTTGAAAAAAGAAGAGTAATATCCTTTTGTAGAAAACATCCAGTCTCTGGGTTCTTCATTTCCGGAATAATTATTTAATGGATGTTCTTTGAAATAAATATCAGAATCAGGTAGGGAAAACTGATTTTTTAACTCATCAAATTCTCCAACATAAGTCTGAAGATTCGGGATATTCTCTCCGAGGTCTATGACAAACCGAATAGAATTTTCAGACACAGGGTATTTTTGAAAGATGGAAGGTTCTAATAATAAAATTCGATTCGCATCTTCGTCTTCTTTCCACTTGGGATCCATATTATAGAAATTATAGATCAAGGTGGATTTATCAGAATCGATTTCGATCTCTTTCGAGTCGGGAAGTGGAGTTTTTAATTCAGGAAGAACTAAATCTTTAAGCGTTTTGGGAGTATAAAAATCATCAAATGCTTCGTATGGTACATCGAGAAAAGTCCCACTTTGATCGGTATTACAATACTTATTGATGTTGTCCTGGTTGGCTATATATTTCTTATTACTATTTGATCCCGCAACCCATTGCCAGCTAAGTGCATTACTTGCCCAGTCGCCGTCTTTTAAATGATAGTACATCCATTGAGCCGGTACCTTCCAATGACTTTTTCCCATGTTGCAACAAATAGCAGCAATGTACATGCGTACATGATTATGCAGATACCCGGTTTCATAAAATTCTTCAATAGCATCATCTACCGCTTTGATTCCGGTATTTGCTTCTACAATTAGTTTTGGCATAGAATGATTTTGGACATCCGGTTGTGGATGTCTTAAATCAGAATTGATTTCATTTCCCTTTTCGATCCAGATGAGTTGCCAGTAATCTCTCCATGCTAATTCCTGCAACCACTTCTTTATTTCATCGGGCTCAAAACCACGATCCAGTGTTCGCTTCATCACCTGCTTCGTAGAAATAACTCCTCTTGAGATATAAGGGGAAAGCTTACTTACATCGCCGTCTATAAAATTACGCGTTCTGCCATAATTGATTGGATCAACCTGATCAATTTGTTCTAAAATCTCACTGTATTTAGTTGTAAACATCTTAATCTAACAGTAAGTAATGAGAAATAATTTCGGTTATGCTTTCCCGATCAGATCCTGAGCAATAATACTGGATGAAAGTACGCCGGGAAGTCCTGCCCCGGGATGGGTTCCTGCTCCAACGAAATACAGATCTTCCACATCTTCAGATTTATTGTGAGGGCGAAACCAAGCAGACTGAGTTAGAATCGGTTCTACAGAAAATGCCGAACCTTTATGGCTGTTCAATACTTCTTTAAAGTGAAGTGGGTCGATGTAATGCTCAGCCACTATGTTTTTCTGAAGATCAGGTAGATAATTTTCCTCCAAGAAATCCATAATAGCATCTCGATATTTCGTAGCAAACTCGTTCCAGTCTGTACCACTGTCTAAATGAGGAACAGGAGAAAGAACGTAAAATCCTTCATGACCCTCAGGAGCAATGCTGGAATCTGTTATGGTAGGCATATGCAAATAGAGTGAAAAATCATCGGCAACATGTTTTTTATGGAAGATATCATCCAGTAAACCTTTATAGCGCTTACCAAGTATGATGTTGTGATGTGCTAATCCGGAATCCAAATATCGTTTCTTAGTTCCAAAATAGATCACAAAAAGAGACATACTGTACTTAGTACGATCGATCTTCTTATCCGTATATTTTCTTCTGTGTTTGGAATCGATCATGTTTTTATAAGTAAATCCAACATCGGAATTTGCTACAATAACATCCGCATCCAAGATATCACCGTTTTTTAAACGCACCCCGATAGCCTTCCCGTTTTTGACTAAAATTTCATCAACCTCAGTTTCGAGATGAAACTTTCCACCTTGTTCGGCAATCAATTTTTCAAAAGCATTTACAATGGCACCGGTTCCACCCATTGCATAATGAACTCCCCACTCTCTTTCTAAATAATGGATCATTGCATAAATCGAAGTGGTGTCAAAAGGATTACCTCCTACTAATAATGGATGAAATGAAAAGCATTGACGTAAAAAATCATCCTTTATAAACTTAGACACATATTTATAAACGGTTTTATAGGATTGAAGCTTGATGAGGTCGGGAGCAACTTTCATCATATCCATAAACTTCAAAAAAGGTTGATCAGCAAGTTCCACAAATCCTTTTTGAAAAATAGCTTTGGTTGTAGCTAAAAATTTTTCGTAACCGGCTACATCACCAGGGCTTCTTTTTTCAATTTCTTTGATCGTAAATTCATGATCATTGTTGTAATCAAATTTTTCCCCATTGTGGTCGAATATCCTGTAGAAAGGATCACAGGGTACAAATTCTACATAATCAGATCTTTTTTTACCGGCCGCTTCCCAAATATCATCAAACATAAATGGAGCAGTTATTACTGTAGGTCCTCCATCAAACTTAAAGCCTTTTTTCTCATAAACATAAGCACGTCCACCTAATTTATCTCTCTTTTCTATAATGGTGACATCATGCCCGGCGGAAAGCAAACGAGATGCAACTCCCAATCCGCCAAAGCCACTTCCAATTACAATGATCTTTTTTTTCATACTGATTTATATTCGATTCAATCGGTAAACCGAAAAAATCAGTGAATCAATCCCGAAACTATTAATCGTTTTCAAGTTGTTTTACAAAGCCATTAAACCCTTTTCGTTTAAGGCTTCGCATATCTTTTTCAGCTTTACTTCGATCTTTATAAACTCCAAAATAGATTCTGTATACTGTTCCCGAATCAAGATCCAGAGTTTCAACCCTGCTTCCTTTTATCTTTTTTGACTGAGTTTGTGCCGGCGCAAGATCATTGTAAGAACCCAATTGAACAGTATAAGTTGGAACCTTCAGATCCGTCACTCTTGAGTTTTTGAGATCTCCTTTTACTAAATAAAGGGTAACATTGGCTGTTCCGGGTCCGATCATGTCTACCGCTAGAGCAGCTCCTTTAGAAAGATCAATGATCCGATCTTTAGCATATGGTCCTCTGTCATTTATGCGCACACGAATAGATTTTCCATTGTCTTCATTTACGACGATTACTTCGGTATTGAAAGGAAGAGTTCGGTGAGCTGCTGAAATCCCATTCATATCAAATGTTTCACCATTAGCAGTTAACCGCCCATTAAAATTTGGTCCGTACCAACTTGCAACGCCAGTCTCGATCTTTTGACCTTTTTTGGCAGGAAGGGAAGAAGTGCTGGGTGAACTAATGTTATTACGATCTGCTTTTGTAGCTCTTTTGGTTGCACCACATGAAATCAACAAGGTGAAGGTAAATACTGACAGCAGTATATGTATAGCCAATCGCATAAGTAGATGTTGCTTTCTTTTTTCTGAAGATAATGAAATCAGAGTGCTAAATACCACCCGAACGGGTAGTGAAATACAAATTGCGTTCAATTACTTTCGAAGTCAACCAAATTGAAAGAAATGAAAATAAAGTCATATTTATTCAGTGTACTTGTATTTGTAATTAGCTCAGATGTAGGCTTTTCTCAAGGAGGAATATTGCCGGCATCAGGATTTTTTTCGAATAGTAACGTCTCTGTTGTGTTTTCAGCAGGAGAAACTATAGTTGGGGAATTTGGAAATGAATCTATGAGCCTTGCTGTGGTTTCAATTCCTGATCTTTCTTTAATTCCAACTTCAAATGAATTAAAAGAAGATCTTCCTAAGGAATTTGGGTTAAGTCAAAATTATCCAAACCCTTTTAATCCTTCCACAACTATTAGTTATGCGTTACCAAAGGCTTCAGAAGTCTCAATAGATGTCTTCGATATTTTGGGAAAAAGAGTAGCGTCATTAGTTAATCAAAGAAAGACGGCGGGAAATCATACCGTTCAGTTTCAGGCGTCAAATTTATCTAGCGGGGTGTACTTCTACACTCTACGGGTTGGGGGAAGAGTACTCAAGTCAAAAAGAATGTTATTAATCAAATAAAGAAAAAGTCATGAAATCATTTATACAAAAAATAGTGTTTAGTATTGCTGTGGTTCTTGTAACTGCGGTAAGTGTGTATGCACAGGTGCCACAGGGATTCAATTTCCAGGCGGTAGCCAGAGGTGCGACCGGAGAAATTTTAGCTGATCAGGCTTTAGGGGTTCAGGTATCTATTATAAAAGGAACTGAAGATGGAAACCCTGTTTATGAAGAAACTCATTCAATAACTACAAACCCGTTAGGCTTAATACAATTAGTGATTGGAGAAGGAACTGCAGCTGAAGGACAGATTTTCTCTGAAGTAGATTTCGGAAATGACAACTACTATGTAAAGCTTGCTATAGATCCCGCAGGAGGAACAGAATATGCAGATCTCGGAACTACAAGATTGCTTTCTGTGCCCTATGCACTTGTGGCTCAAAAAGCTATTGATGGTAATGGAAACTCCACAGGAGCTATTACTGAGTATAATCTGAATACAAGTGAGAACGACACTTCATTTATAGTTAATGCTACAGGGACAAAATCTATATCAGGAGCTTTAAAAGTTAAATCAAGTACCGATGGTTCAAACAGGGGTGTTGATTCAAGAGTAGTTTCAGGTTCAGGGAATGAAAGTTCTCAACTGGGATCCTATGGAAGAGCTGAAGGAGAGGGATCAGGATCTCATTTTGGATCATATGGAATAGCGCTGGGGTCAGGTGGTGGAAATAACTACGGAACCTTTGGGTGGGCAGAAGGCACGGGAAAATTTAACTTCGGGGTTCAGGCTGTTGCAAGAGGTGATGGATCAGGTGAAATAGTCCCATTAGGAGAAGAAGTAGATTTTAATTTCGGTTCATATAATATTGCAGGAGGCTTTTATTCAAGCGGAAACCTGAATGGAAATGTTGGAGTTGAAGCACAAGCCGCAGGAGAAAATGGAAGTAGAATTGATTTTGGTGTAATTGCCAGAGCTATAGGTACATCAAACAGTCCAAATATTGGTGTTCGTGGTGAAGCTTTTAATTCTCCTCAACAAAATGTAGCCTTAGAAGGTGAAGCAAGTGGAAGTACTTCTAATCTAGGATTAAGACTGAATGTATATAACGGAATCTCTAACATTGGGATGGAAGTTAATGCAGATACAGCTGCTATCTTGAACGGACACTCAGTAATTAATGGAGATCTTACTGTTAATGGAACTATTAACGGTTCCGGTGTAGGTGGTGGAGAACTTGTTACCAGCTATACATTTGATACAGGAAGTCCTGATTCTACATTTACAGTCGATGTTTCCGGTACACAAAGTGGTACCGGGATTATTTCTACATCATCAACAGATGGTTCTAATTCTGGAATCGAAGGAAAAGCACATTCCGGAGCAGGGAATGCTGAATTCCAAGTCGGTACATATGGAGAAGCAACAGGTGAAGGAACAGGAACACATATTGCAGTCTATGGTTCAGCTGTAAATCCAGAGGGTGTTGGAACAGGTGGTAGAAGATATGGGCTATATGGTCAGGCGAGATCAGTAGGTAGAGAAAACATCGGTGGTTTTGGTATTGGACTTGGTGCCGGTGATGGTGAAGTAATAGCTCTTGGCGATGAATTTGCAAGTGGAGAATTCAACGTAGGTGGGTTTAATATTGGCTTGGTAGGCTTCGCAAGACAAAACCTGAATGGTAATATTGGTATCAGAGGCTATGTTTACGGAACAGAAGGAGCCAGAGAAAACAGAGGGGTTTCAGCTGAAGCAGTAACTCAAGCAAGCGGGCGCAACATTGGTACACAAGCAATTGTTCATAGTTCACAAACTAAAAACATAGGCTTTCAAGCTCTTATGTTTGATGGAGGTACAGGTGTAACATCCGAAGATAATCTTGGGATTGAGTTAGATATTTCAAATTCTTCAACTTCCAGTAATAAGGGAATAACGGCTAACATAAATGGAGCATCAGTAAATAATACTGGCCTGGAAGTAAATGTTAGTGGTGGTTCAAGTTCGAACATCGGAATGATCGTAAATGCAACAACTGCTGCAGAATTGAACGGTAATGTTTATGTAAATGGAGACCTAAACTATTCAGGAGCACTCAACAATACCTCTGACCGTAATTTAAAGGAAAATATTCAGCCTTTAGCCAATGGAATTGAAACTATAATGAAGCTAAACCCAACTACCTATAACTTTAGAGGCGATGGGGAATATAAAGGATTGGCACTTTCAAGCGGTCTTCATTACGGACTTATTGCTCAGGAAGTGGAAGAAGTATTACCATCATTGGTAAAAGATAACACACATACTTATTTGGAAACGGCAGAGGGAACCGGTCCAAATAATCCGGATGAAAAATCAGAAGTTAAAGTTCTGGAATACAAGACTATGAACTATACTGAATTGATTCCGGTATTAATTAAAGCAGTTCAGGAGCAACAAGAAGAAATCGAAAAGCTTAAAAAGCAGATCGAGATTCTCAAAAAAGACAAATAGTAGTTGTAGCTTTTCTGCTATGTTTGACTAGCCCGTTCAGTTTTTCTGAACGGGTTTTTTATGCAATTTATATTTCGGTTCAAAACTATCGTATCTTTTAGAAATTTTAAGTAACCGACCTGATGTTCCTAACCTACTATATCATTGGCATAAACGTATTTGTTTCACTTATAGGCCTTTTTGCTTATCCGAAAGTAATTGAAGTTGGTATGATGATACCATACAGAACAATAAGAAATAAAACTTGGTATGAACTCATTACATCCGGATTTGTACATGGGAGTATTTCGCACTTGTTATTTAATATGATCACCTTGTTTTTCTTTGGTCCGGTTCTAGAAAATCAGATTGGTGAATTACAATTTCTGGGGCTTTATTTTACAGGCTTGATTGTATCTTCAATTCCCTCTTTGTTGAAACATAGGGATGACCCTCAATACGCAACACTCGGAGCTTCTGGTGCTGTTGAAGCAGTACTTTTCGGTTTTATTTTACTGTTTCCTTTTGAGTCACTTTATTTAATGTTTATTCCTGTACCTATTTATTCTATTGTATTTGGAATCTTTTTTATCGGATACAGTATTTACGCCAGTAAGAAAGAAGGAACCATAAATCATGAAGCGCATATTGCAGGTGCAGCGTGGGGAATTATTTATATGCTCGCTTTTGTACCCTTCACAATCGATCATGTGTTATCGATGTTGGGACTTTTATAGATGTAAGATTTAAGACAGAAGATGTAAGAAAATCAAAATTAGAATTTTTCTTACATCTTAAATCTTACGTCTTTTATCCATTCTTACTTCTGAAATCATTCATAAAGTCAGTTAATGCCTTTACGCTACTTAATTCACATGCATTGTAAATACTGGCTCTGATTCCGCCGACGCTTCTGTGTCCTTTTAAAGAAACAAGGTTATGTGTTTTTGCTTCAGTTAAGAATTGTTGTTCAAGATCTTCGGTGGGCAGCCTGAAAGTAACATTCATTTTAGACCGAGATGCAACTTCTGCTGTCCCTCGGTAAAAATCGTCGGAATCAATAGTACTGTAAAGAAGGTCCGCTTTCTCGTTGTTCAATTTTTCGAAGTAATCTAAACCTCCTTTTTCTTCCAGCCATTTTAGAACCAGGCTTACCAGATAAATAGTAAAAGTTGGTGGTGTATGAAAAAGCTTGCCGGCATGGGTTCTGTAATCAAGCATTGTCGGGATTCCGGTCTTGTTTATCCCCGCTAAAAAGTCTTTTCTGATAATGACTACTGCAACACCTGATGGGCCTAAATTTTTTTGAGCACCAGCGTAGATCAAGCCATATTTTTTTATATCAATAGGGCGCGAAAGAAAATCTGATGAAGCATCGCAAACTAAAGGAATTCCATTTGTTTCAGGTTCAGTAGCAAACTGAGTTCCAAAGATAGTATTATTAGAAGTATAGTGTACGAAATTAGCATTTGGAGTTAATTTCAACTCTGATGAATTCGGTACCCTACTGAAATTAGAATCTTCACTGGTGAATGCAATATTTACATTGCCAAAGGCTTTAGCTTCTTTTATTGCTTTTTGAGACCAAGCTCCTGTATTGATATAATCAGCTGTTTCATCTTGATCCAAAAAATTCATGGCAATTTGCAAGAATTGAAGACTGGCACCGCCTTGCAGAAACATGATTTCGTAATTGTCTTCCAAATTCAAAATTCTTTTCAGGCTCTCGCGGGCGTCTGAATCAACTTTAGTATACTCGGGACCTCTATGGCTCATTTCCATAATAGAAGAGCCTGTATTTTGATAATTAGTAAATTCAGCTTTTGCTTGTTCTAAAACATCCAGTGGTAATGCAGCTGGACCTGCACTAAAATTATGAGCGCGTTTCATTTATTAAATATTTTTTGATTAAAAAGTATGAACTAGAAATCCTGATCGAAGTTTTGGTTCAAACCAAGTAGATTTTGGAGGCATTAATAAACCCGCATCGGAGACATCTACCAGCTCTTGAATATTTGTTGGATACATACTTATTGCCATGTCAGCTTCTCCAGAATCCACGAGATGTTCTAACTCACCAGTTCCTCTTATACCGCCAACAAAGAATAAGTTTTTATCAGTTCTTTGGTTAGTGATCCCAAGAAGAGGTTCAAGCAAATGTTCTTGAAGGCGGGCTACGTCCAAGCCGGAAGCAACATCAGTTTTTTTACTTTCTGGAAGTGAAAGAGAATACCAGTTTTTATCTATGTAAATACATATAGTACCTTTTACTTCGGGCTCAGGGTTTTGCGTTTTGGTAAGCTCAAACTTTTCGTTGAGTTGATTGAAAAACCCATCAGGTAAAGTGTAAACGATCCTGTTATAAGAAAGAATATCCATTTGCTGCTTTGGAAACACTACCGCCGGGAAGTAATTATATTCCTCGTTTCCTGTGTGATCAGGATTATTATTTTTCATTATTTCAGCGGTTCTGGAAGCGCTGGCGCAACGATGATGACCATCAGCGATATATAAATGGTTTACTTTTGCAAAAGCGGAGTCAAAGCTTGAAGTATCGTCGATCTTCCAGATCATATGTTTAACGTCATCTACTTCTACCTGATAAATTGGGTTTTCATGTTCAATCTCTTTCATCATTTCGGAGATACCAACTTTATCATCAAAAGTAATCATCACGGGCTCGGCATGTGCTTGCTGAGTTAAGATGTGCTTTGTTCGATCGTCTTCTTTATCGGGACGAGTTAGCTCGTGTTTTAAAATAATTTCTTCGTCATATTCTTGCACACTTACACATCCAAAAATTCCGGATTGAGAGCGCCCTCTCCAGATCAATTTATAAAGATATAATGCTTCCCTACTTTCCTGCATAAAAAAGTCAGAATTTAACAAAGCCTCCAGGTTCTTCTTCCCTCTTACATATACATCTTCAGAATGGATATCAACGGAAGGAGGAAAATCAATTTCCGGTCGAATTACATGTAAGAAACTATTAGGTTTGCCTACAGCCATTTCCCTGGCTTCTTTAGTATTTATTACATCATATGGAACACTAATAATGTTCTCAGCAACATCAATTTCTGGTCTCCAGGCTTTGAAAGGCTTTACAATCGCCATTTTGATAATTAATTTTAGGATTAAAGTGAGCTTTAAGGTAATTAAAAAACAACTTTATTTAGTTGAAAAGACCGTATTTTTAAAGAAATCTTAAAATAAAAGAAATATGAATACAGATAATTTAAATCCTGAGCAACAAGATCAACTTTTATGCATGATGTTGATCCAGCAACATCAACAAATTGCAATGATGGGATTGGGGAAATTGCAAAATCCTGCAACCGGAGAGATTGATAGAGACCTTGCTTCGGCAAAATATGCAATTGATACTTTGAATATGTTAGATAAATATACAAAAGGGAATCTACCTCAAGAGTTGAAGGGCTTTCTTGATCAGACGTTAACCACACTTCGGTTGAATTATGCAGATGAAAAGAAAAAGGGTGATGACAATTCTTCAGATGATTCAGCCAGTGAAGACTAAAAAAGTAGAAGCAGCCGGAGGAATTGTTTTCAGAGAATTTGAAAATGAAACTCAAGTGTTGATGATCTTTAGAAATGGTTTCTGGGATATACCAAAAGGTAAAAGAGAAAAAGGGGAAACTATTGAAATGTGCGCCAGAAGAGAAGTAATGGAAGAGGTTGGTGCAGATTCCCTTCCGATAGTATATACAGAGTTAGTGCCATCTTACCATACTTATAAACAAAAGGGGAAGATCTATAATAAGACAACCTACTGGTATGCAATGAGTTTTAATTCGGAGCAGGTTTTTTCTCCTGAGATATCAGAAGGAATTGAACGCGTAAGTTGGGTGCAACTTAATGATGCGATCGAAAAGGTGGACTATGAAAATTTAGTACCTGTGTTAGCAGATTTTAAGAACAAACTAGCAGATATAAAAAAGGCGTGAATTGTTTCCAATCACGCCTTTAAATCTTTATAAGATTAATATCAGTTACTGAGTTTAAACAGAATTGGTAAACTCATCTGAACTTGTACAGGTATACCACGTTGCATACCAGGAGTGAACTTTGCTGTTTTAATAACTCTCAAAGCTTCTTCGTCACAACCACCGCCAATACCACGGATAACACGAGGGTTAACAACGTTGCCGTTTTCGTCAACTACAAACTGTACAGTAACACGACCTTCAATGCCTGCACGGATTGCAACCTGTGGATACTTAACTCGCTTTTGTAAGCCGGCTTGGCCTCCTCTAAGTTCAGGCATGTTCTCTACCACAATAAAGATTTCCTCTTCTTCATCTTCAGCAGGAGGTGGAGGTGGAGGTAAATCCATTGGGCCGTCCAAATCAAATTCAGCAATATCGAGAATCTCATCCTCAATAATCTCATCGTTCGGTACTTCAACAGGAACCGGTGGACGAGGTGGAGGTGGGGGAGTCTCAATTTGTTTAGTTTGAATAGCTTCTTCCATTACAACTTCTTCCTGCTCTTCAATTGGAGGAGGTGTTGGTGGAGGACTGTATAAGTTTATCCGAACTGCAGCTATAATGAAAAGCAATGCTACAATTAAACCTACTTCGAGGTAAACATTGTAAGATCGCTTTAAATCAGCTTTCGAATCTTTTCTTCTGTTAATCATAATTAATGCCTTTTTTCTTGAACTTCAAAGAAAATGATATTTCAGTTTGACTGCAAGTTATATTTTAATGTTTATGTAAAAAAAACGTGTTTTATGACAATTTATTCTGTTTCAGAAATTTAATACTATCTTTTTAGTTGGAAGTTGACCATCTGAACCATTTTTACTCTTACTAAAACACCATTTTGAACTCCGGGAGAAAATTTCACGAGTTTAATTACTCTTAGTACTTCTTCATCAAGTTTTGGATGTACACTTCGTATAATTTCAGGCTCGGTTACATTTCCTTTTTTATCAATTATAAACTGGACCAACACTCTGCCTTCTATACCTAGATCCTGAGCAATTTTAGGATATTTTATTTTAGAATACAGCGATTGTTGACCACCAATAATGGTCGGCATTTGTGGTAAAAACTCAACAGCTTCCTCTTCTTCTTCATCTGGAAGTTGTTCTGGAGGAGTTAAGATCTTTTCATAGGCATCTTCAAACTCAGGAAATTCGGGAATCTCATCGTCTAGGATCTCGTCTTCCGGTTTTACGATAAATACCATTGGTTTTTTAGGAGCAACCTTTTCCGGTGGAGTGATTGGCGGGAGAACTAAAAGAGTATCAGGTTCAACCGGCTGTTGATCCGGTATTTTTGAGTTGGTTTCAGTTCCTAGATTAATATTTGTAGCAGCTATTATAAATAATAGAGAGCAAATGATTCCAATTTCCGAAAGTATAAAGTGATTCTTTTTTAGGTCGAAGTAACGTTTCGTTTTCATTGTGGAAGAGATTTATTTAAGGTGTAATTCAATAAATCTCTTTTAGAAAGATCTTAGTATAACATAATCATGCAGTATGAGTTTGATCTGATGGAAACATTGATCTGAAAATAAAATGAAGCACAAAAATTGCAAATAACGCACCAAAAGCATCGGCAACGAAATCCAAAGTTTCAGGACTTCGGTTAGTTGGTACTACATATTGTAAAAACTCGATTAGAAGACCATAAAAACAGGCAAGAAAAAATACTTTCCAAAGGCTGGGCCTCCTTTCTTTGTAAATAGCTCTGAATAATCCAACAAGAAATGTCCAACCTGCAAACATGATAAAGTGACCCACCTTATCATAATTCCAAATATTCAGAGAAATAGATGTTTTAGAAGGATATAAAGTTGCAATCAAAATAATAACGGTTGAAATAGCTACAAGTCCTCCGAGAAAGGGTTTATATTTAAAGATGATTTCGATGCTTATATCTCGCTTAGATTAAATGAATTGGCTCAAGTTCAGTGGTTGAATTATTGAAATGAATTTCAGTTTTTTGTTTGCCGTCAATTAAAGCTTTTATACAGGCTGACTCAGTTTTTTTTATGATCAAAAGATAACCACCTATTTTTCCAGCTAATATATCTCCAAAACCAGCACGGGAAAAAATTCGTGTATCATAAGCTGTTAAATAGGCATTTCCGAAAGTTGTTCCCAAAATACAAGGAAATCCTTTTGATAAAATTGTGACCCCATTTTCCTTCGAGGCTTTAGAAACTTGAAGTAATCGGTCAAACCCATCTTGAATTTCTGAAGACAGTAAATTTTTTAACTCTCCCGGGTGTGGAGTTAAAATCCAGTTTGCATTATCAGGTTTTTTCCAACCGTCAGATTCAGAAAGAGCGAAGAGAGCGTCAGCATCGATAACAACATTTCCGATAAAATCAGAAAGCAATTCCTGAACAAAATTTACGGTTTCAGGGTCTCTGCCAAGCCCGGGGCCGATCAATAGCGATCCCGGCTTTTCATTTAAGATCGCTTGTACCTGCTCAAAATGAGAAGTTGCGAAATAAGTGTCTTTATCAGTGCCAACGGATTTTTTGATGATCTGAGTCAGGTTCTTTTCATAAATATTGAGTAATCCTTTTGGAGTGATCAGAATCACGGCTCCAACCCCGGTACTCCACGCACTTTCAGCTGCTAGAATTGTTGCTCCTGTTAAACCCTCCGAGCCTGCAATGATATATAGTACGCCACCATCATACTTGTGCTCGCGATGTTTCGGATTAGTGTCTGATTTTGAAAACCAATCTTCATGAATCAGAAAAGCAGACTTCTCTTTGAAATGATTAGGAAAAGGAAGTTCGCACAGTACAATTTGACCTGAATGTTCAAAACCGTCATTCAAATAGAAACCTGTTTTTAGTGCTCCAAACGTAATAGTGAAATCGGCAAGTACAGCGTTTCCCATTTTTCTGCCGGTATCAGCGTGTAAACCGGAGGGTAGATCGAGCGAAAAAACAGTTTTGTCAGACTGATTTACTCCATTTATCACATCATTATAAGGAGCTCTGACTTCGGAGTTTAATCCTGTTCCAAATATGCCGTCCACAACAAAATCGTATTCGCTAAAATCGAAATCAGATCCCCATTCAACGAATGTGATGTTTCCTGTCAACTTTTTGAGTAGCTCCTGATTCTTAGATGTGTCTACACTCAAAGAATCAGGTTCCCCAACAAAACAGATCGTAACCGGATGATCCTTCTCAGAAAGAATTCGCGCTACAACTAAAGCATCTCCGGCGTTGTTTCCTTTTCCGCATATAAATAAACCATGAGATCTAGAATCGATTTCAGATAGGATGAAATCCGCAGCTTTAGTACCTGCGAGTTCCATCAACGTGAAACCATCAATCCCAAATTCATTGATGGTACGTTCGTCCATTCTCCGGCACTGTTCCGCAGAACAAAGATGATATGGATATGGAATTTTAAGCATCTTGTTATATAGTTAACCGCGAAGAACATAAAGGAATCATACCTAAAGCTTCTAAAATCTTTGTGCTCTCTGTGGTTTAATAATCAGTAAGACCTAGCAAACAACACTTTCTGTTTCGAAGGCTTTCCTGTAACCATGCATTTTCCTTCTTTACCGTCAGTTTTTAAAGGAATACAACGGATTGTTGCCTTGGTTTCATTTTTAACCAATTCCTCGGTTTCTTCAGTTCCATCCCAGTGAGCGTAAATGAACCCGCCTTTTTCTTCCAGAACTTTTTTGAACTCATCGTAAGTTTCTACTTCTGAAGTAGCTTCTTCTCTTCTTTTCTTAGCAGCTTCAAAAAGATCAACCTGAATGGTTTCCAAAAGTTCTTTAACCATAGAGCCAATTCCTTCACGAGATTCAAATGATTTACTCAAAGTATCTCTTCGCGCTAACTCTACATTTCCTTTTTGAACATCTCTTGGTCCAACTGCAATTCTCAACGGAATTCCCTGTGCTTCATGCTCCGCGAATTTGAAGCCCGGTTTGTAATTATCTCTGTCATCCAGTTTTACCCGAATTCCAAGATCTTTAAGCTCGTTGTAAATGGAATCACCATATTCAAGAACAGTTTCTCGCTCTTCATCACTTCTGTAAATCGGAACGATCACAACCTGAGTCGGAGCCAATCTTGGAGGAATAACCAATCCCTGATCATCCGAATGCGTCATGATCAATCCCCCGATCAATCGGGTTGAAACGCCCCAACTTGAAGCCCAAACATATTTATGATCGCCATCGCTATCCTGAAATTTCACATCAAAAGCTTTGGCAAAATTCTGTCCTAAAAAGTGAGAAGTTCCTGCTTGCAATGCTTTGCCATCCTGCATCAATGCTTCAATACAATAAGTGTCTACGGCGCCTGCAAATCTTTCGCTTGCAGTTTTGACTCCGGTTATTACCGGCATTGCCATGTAATCTTCTGCAAAAGTCCGATACACTTCCAACATCTGAAGGGTTTCTTCTACAGCTTCTTGTTCAGTTGCATGTGCGGTATGACCTTCCTGCCACAAAAACTCCATCGTTCTAAGGAACAATCGAGTTCTCATTTCCCAACGCACAACATTCGCCCATTGATTTACTAAGATCGGAAGATCACGGTACGATTGGATCCAGCCTCTGTACGTATCCCAGATTATGGTTTCTGAAGTTGGACGAACAATAAGCTCTTCTTCCAATTTTGATTCCGGATCAACTTCCACTCCACCATCAACAGCTTTTAATCTACTGTGCGTGATAACGGCGCACTCTTTTGCAAATCCCTCTACATGTTGAGCTTCTTTAGAAAGAAATGATTTCGGAATAAAAAGAGGGAAGTAAGCATTTTCGTGTCCGGTATCTTTGAACATTTTGTCCAGACCTTGCTGCATGTTTTCCCACAGAGCCATTCCTGTAGGACGAATAACCATACATCCACGCACCGGAGAATGTTCAGCAAGTTTGGCTTCCTTTACAACATCCAGGTACCATTGTGAATAATCTTTTTCTCTTTTTGTGATCTTCTGCGCCATAATTTTCTGTGCAACCCGGTCAGGGTTTCTGCAATTTTTTATTCAGGGATAATATCTCTAAACCCTGACAGGGTTTAGAAAAACCAAAGGTAACAAACTTAGAAGTGAGTTATAGCAGATTTCCCTGAAAAATTGTTTACGGTTGATGTTGGAAGTCCTTATATTTGGAGTTCTTTGAAAAAAAGAAACCCCACGAAAGCTCTAAATCACAAACTGTCATTTGGAATTTGAGTTTTGAAGCTTTCAATTTATTGACAAATGGCGTGGTAGCTCAGATGGTTAGAGCGCACGACTCATTAATCCGCCGGCTGGCGGACGGTTCAATTGGCGCTCTTTTTGAAAGGAAAATTTATTGCCGTGGTAGCTCAGATGGTTAGAGCGCACGACTCATAATCGTGAGGTCGACGGTTCAATTCCGTCCCACGGTACAAAAAAAAGCTCAACTTGTTTCTAAGTTGAGCTTTTTTATTTTTGGGAATGTTCCAAGTGTATGCTTTATACAGCCCTAGGTTTGATGAGATTTACATTGGTTATTCTACTAATGCAAAAAAGAGATTAGCTTCTCATAATAACGAGAGGAATAAGAGTTACACAAAAAGATACCGGCCATGGAAAATAGTTTTTACGGAAGAATTTGATACTCGATCGGAAGCAATGAGAAGAGAAAGAGAATTAAAGACAGCAAAAGGAAGAGAATACGTATGGAGCAAAGTAAAAGAGATGTTTGGTTAGAACGCATGACTCATTAATCCGCCAGCTGTCGGACGGTTTCCGCTAACCAGCGGATCCCACGCTACATTTAATAAAGCTCAACTTGGAAACAGGTTGAGCTTTTTTTTATGCCTAATAAAATCAATCTGAGGTCAGATAGTACTAATTAAAAGACAAACCTAAATGTTATCGTCCCCCATTGAGCCTGTTGAGGAGTTCCAGAGGGTAGTTTGGAAAACTGCCAGCTCCTAAGGGTTCTTTGAACCTCTTTTTCTAGTTCTTCATTCATTTTTTTTAACGGTATAATCATACCTACTGAGCCATCGGGTTTTACTTGAAATCTTACAGAAATAACCCCCTCTGCATTAGTAGTATTCTGAGGTAAAGGTTGAACCAGAGGATCACGTTGAATATTACCTTCCCATTTCAGTTCGTAGGGTGCTGATTGAGAATCGTCAATATTGGTTATATTTAACTCATTAGTATTCTGAGCATATGCTTCAAAAAGCATCTTTTCGATTTTTGAAAAATGGTTTTTTACTTCTTCTCCAAATTCAATGACAGTTCCCTCAATACGTACTTTGGTTGAGCTAGATTTTTTTAACAAATAATACTGTCTCTTCTCGAGATCAATATCCATAGCGGTAGAACTAGAGTATTCTGTGACGTTATTCATTAACATTTTACCCATATTATCATTTGAGATTAGGCTAATAGAAACATTATCACGAACCTCATCAAAAAGGATTGGATAAGAGGATAAAAAAAATTCTTCAAGCAAGTTTCGGTTGGTCATTCCAAAATAATCAGCGATTGAAGATCCTTCCAAAATTACTCGAATGAAAAAATCACCGCAAAGTTCTTGATTACATTCTTTTGTGCCACTAAAAACTGGCATAATCCTAAATTTTTCTCCAGAAGAAGCTTGGTACGAAATATTGAAACTTTTAGAACGAATGGTTAATACATCAGTAAATGGATCATAAAATGAAATTATATCTTCATAAACTGTAATCTCTGTCCCATCATTATCAATTGACACTTCTTGTGCAACTGAAATACTTATGAAAGATAAGAGTAGAAATAATAGAGTAAGTTGAGTGATTTTCTTTAGCATAAGAACATTAATTAAATTCTTTAAACTAATGTAATTAAGGTATAATAATAAAGTAGACTATATTGAACTTCATTATAAAGTTCGCATGTGATATATTTAATCATTATGACTTAAAAGTTAAATAATACTTTTAGGTATGTAATGGGAATTACTAAAATAATTTTTCAAAGATTAATAATACTGAAATTATGGATACTGAAACAAAACTAGGATTACTTAGATTCAGCATCCAAACAAATAGATTTATTCTACCCATAAGTGGCATCCTATCTATAACTGGTATTATAAACCTGATGGCTGGTGAGACAATCTTAGGTTTTGGTAGAGGAACCCAAGGAATAGGGATAATTGAACCTATTAGTATCACAATAGCTGGGGTACTCTTTGTCGTTAGTGGTTTATCTTACATCTATTCTGATTTAGTTTTTGATGATGAAACTTTATTAAATGTCTTACAACTTTTAGAAAAAGCTTTTTTTAAAATAAATTGTGGCTTGAGTATCGTAGCAATGACAATAAGCAATTATATTTTAGGTTTAGAGTCAATTGTTACATTATTAGTGACACTTTATTCAGTTGTTTATCTAACATCATTATTGATAATGATTTTATCATTACATAGAAAAAAATTGGATTCATTATTCACTTTTTTGGTAAATGAACAAGAAACTAAGCGCTCATTAAAAGCATTTATCAAATCCAAAAAGACTAAGAATTCACTAGAGGATAAGTTGTCTGATCTTAATTCTTTATATGAAAAAAAACTAATAACAGAGAAAGAGTTTAAAGAAAAAAGAAAAGATTTAATTGATAGCATTTAATCAAGAAACAATGATTGAGTTAAGCTTAAAGGATTGGTAACTCAATAAACTAGATTGAATTCCTTATTGTGTAAATTATAATAGTGCTATCTTTATTCTAGTTGATAATCACTAGCCTACTTAATCTTTCCAGAAGTCAATATTGTAGGTAATATAACCCCACCTACAGTAATTAATTTCTAAAAACTGCCTTGCTCGTCTTTTTCTTCCATAAAATAAAGATCGTAGATATCCTCTTTATCAAGTTCATGTGGATGTCAAGCATGAGAATTAAGTCCTATTATATCTACGAATGATTCATTACAAATAGGTTGAGCTTTTTTTTATTTAAGACCCCATCCGGTATATTTATTCGGGTAGGTTTTCTTAACCGCGTAACATATTTTCAAAATCCGGGTATCAGTTAACCGGATTTTATTCGGTTCTTTTAAAAACAAACTAACATCACGTGAACAGGTCAGATCAGCTCGAACTCATTTATATTGCTCAAAATGTATTTCTGAAAGCTTATGAGAAATACGAAGAAGTTGTGAAGGATCTGTCTGATGAGGAAAAAGAGCAGTCTAATTTGATCACTTCCATTCATGATTCCCTTCAGAACCTAAACCGAAAGATCAAAGCTCATCTGAATGGCAAAATCGATATCAACAAACTACTGGATGAGTTTAACTTCGAAAAAGGAATTCTTGAAGGGGAACTGGATCTGGCTCAGAATGCCAATCCAAGAGTAAAGAGACTGGCAAAGAGAATACTGGTAAGTGTTGACGAATTTTTGGAAAAAGCAGGAACTGGGAAAAAGTCATTGATTCCCAAAAGATTTAAAGATCCGAGTCAGTTCAAATCTAAAAAGATCGCTTATCTGTTATGGCTGGTCGGGTTTTTCGGAACACTTGGCTTTCAACGTTTTTATCTGGAAAAGTATGGAACGGGACTTGGTTGGTTTGCAACCGGAGGAGCCTTTGGCCTTGGGGCTGTATATGACCTGTTTACTTTAGGTAAACAAGTAAAGGAACACAACAGTATTGTTGAAATGAAGTTCCATGAGTTAAGGCAATCCGAGAAAAAGCATCAGATATCCGGAAGAAGTGAGGATTTTTATCCATGATATTCAGATAAGAATGTTACTTGTAATTTCTAAGTAATCACAGATCAAACTGTTATTAGGTTTGATAATGGAGTTTCCTCAAACAACCCAAGTAAAAGCTAAAGATTATAATATGCTTGGTCAGGAAATTTTAGCAGATGGGTTTAAAATAGCAGGAAAACATATTCTCAATTTTGATGCATCCGGATTTTCTTTCGGTTTTATATGCATATATCACTATTTTAAATAAATTTTTGACTTAGTAAATATTAATAGAAAAGTAGAGTCGGCTAAATTTTGTCAAACATTTCGAGAGGTATATTATATATTTTCCTATTATAAGCATCTATTAAAAAGAAATGGTGTTGAGTTTTATAACCATAATGAAATATAGGTTTTTCATTGGAGTCATTAGCTAACACGAATTCAACAACTGCATTTGTTTTGTTATCAGGCAAAACGAGAATGTTATTGTTGTATGCTACTACTGTGTTACTACCCACTTTGAAAACTGCTTTTATCAGATTCTTTACTCCATTATTTCCATCCTCTTTTTTTTCAGATGTAATTTCTTCAAGCTCTCTTAAATTAATTTCTTGTCCAAGATAAACACCATTGGTTTCGTTTACTTCGTTCCTCATAAAAATAATGGGGAGAGGTTTAAAAGCATAAAGTAGCGTATTCATTTTGTAATCGTAGTCATAAACAAGGTTGTTCAACATTATAGGTTGTTTGCCGAGGGGTATAATATTTTCGATCCAACCTTCTTTGAAATTGCCAAGCGAATCCCATTCAATAAGTGCAAATTTATCATGAAAAATTTTATTCCAAAGCAGTCGATTTTCATCTAAAACAACTGGAGAAATTGACATAACAGTGCTAGGAATAGATGCATTTTTAACTCTTTTTAACTCATTTCCTAAAGTATCTAGTTCGATAAATATCTGCTGTCCTCCATCAAAAACATAGATAGTGTTATCTGAGCTTTTTGTTAGCCCGATCGGCTTCAATACTTCTTGAGGTCCCTTGCCTGTTTTAAGAATAGTTTTGGTAAAACGACCATTTGCATCTAATTCTATTACTTTACCTAAAAAATCTGAAACCCAAAACTTTTCCTTGGAAATTTCAATCACCGAGTTTACTTGTTCAAGTAAAATATCATTACTTGTTTCGACATCATAAAATGTATCTATATATAGTGTGTCTGATACTGTTTGATACCAATCATTTATAGATGTTATTTCTTTTTGCAGAAAAGAAATATCTTTTTGTTTGTCGACACAACTAGCGGTTAAAAAAAAACCAAGAAAAAGAATCAAGTTCTTCATATTTATTCAACTCCTCCCGGCTTTTCAGGGCAATCACCGCTATATGTAGCTCCTGGAGTATATCCTGATGCATGAGTTCCATCATCACAAACAACAGACCAGGTGTATCCATTTTCACCTTGATTATAAGTTGATACACAACCGTTCTCATCACATTGATAAACCGTTGCATTTAGGGAATTCGATAAAACAAATACCAATATGAATGCAAATATTGAAAATATATGTTTAGCGTTAATTTTTTTCATAATTCAATTATTTAATTATAGTTGGCGCTTGCTATTTAATTAAAAAAAAACTAACAATCAAGTACTTGTATTTTTTGCTGCTATCCATAAAAAAAGTCGACCCCAAATCAATGTAGGTCGACTAATATCATCTACAGACGGCTATTACCCCATTTGCAATTAAAACATAAGTCTAACGCTCAACACGCTCAATAGTGAGATTTGCGTAATTTGTATACGTACTTTTATGTAGTGACGGTGTAAATGTCAAAACTAAAATTACAAATAACAGCTACGGTACGTAAAAAAAGCTATGCTACATCGTTACTTAAAGCGTAGCGGACAAGGCTGGCGGTGTTTTTTAAACCGAGTTTCTTAAGAAGATTAGTTCGGTGTTTGTCGACCGTTCTCGGGCTAATAAATAATTTTTTTCCGATCTCTGAACTGGTGAGTCCTTTTACCAAATATGAAAGCACTTCTTGTTCTCTTGGGGTGATAGAGGTTTTTGTTCCTTTTTTTAGTCTGGATAATCGTAAATATTCTCTGGTCATCATTTTTGAGAATTGCTTACCAAGATGAGTTTCTCCTTCAGAGATCTTTTTGGCTGCTTCCACAAGTTCGATCTTGTCAGCAGATTTCAGGAGCAACCCGTTTGCACCGGAATCCAGAAATTCATTTAGAGTTTTTTCTGAAGCATTATCAGCAAGAATTAAGATCTTAGCGTTGGGGAATTTATCAGTGATCTTATTGGCTAATTGGATTCCACTTATTTCAGGCATATCAAATGAAATGACACACAGTTCTGGCAACACGTTTTCATATGCTGTTAAAATAAGCGCACCATTATCTATTTCGCTGAGGATCTCAAAATCTGCCTCACGAAGAATGGAGCTTAATCCATGCCTGAATATTTCGTTGCCGTCCGCAACAATGGTGGTAATAGTACCCATGAGACCTCCCCAGGCTCAAAAAGGTTAATGTAATATCAATAACTTAAGGTATGATTTTAAAATTTAGTTAAATCATGGTTAAAGTCTGTAATGATCCGGAAGTAATTTAGTATAAATCATCGTAGTTTCAATAGATGAATGGCCTAAAAGATTTTTCAAGGCAACTAATCTAAAATCTTTGTTCTTATCAGATTCACTGGTTAAGTACCACACTGCGAATGTATGCCTAAGGTTATGTAATGTTCTGCGCACACCAAGAACCTTTTTACAGGCCTTTCCGAAATATCGACTGACATCATTCCCAAAATGAGGGGAATTACTCCCAAATAAATAATCTGATTGATCAAGGTAGGAGTTAGAGCTCCTGAATTCAGGATCTTTAAATTTCTTTGCTACATTTTCCGCCCAATCCATAAGTGGAACAATGCGCTGCTTGTTGCTTTTGGTTTTAAAATCGGCCCCAATAAGAACGTTATTATTTTGTATGTCACTTACCTTGATATTAATGAGTTCGTGTTTTCTTAACCCGGTTCTTGAAGCAAATTTCCACACATCCACATAGATCTCTTTTAGAGAATCTTTTGCTTTCTGACGCGGCGTTTCTTTTTCAATGGATTCATTCCAGTAGTTAAACACTTCAGTTAAATCATCTGTTGGAATAAATACAGGAAGTCGTTCCGGAGCTTTATACGATTTAATTTTTATCTCTCCATCAGTAGCCCATAAGAAGAACGCCTTCAATTTTCGGATATCACTTTCTTTAGTGTGTGGGTTGTCAACATGTGAACCAACGACTCTGTGGATTGTGTCTGAATCAAAAGAGCTAACCGGTAATTCCTCTCCTAGCATTTTAGCATAAAATCGTAATCGGTAAGAGGTAGTTCTGGCCGTCTCTTCACTCCACACTCCTACATCCGGATCTGACTTAATTTGAATGTATTCTTCAATTTTCAAAAGCAGCGTTTCTGAATAGATCAGTATGCTTTTTTTTCTCTTGCGTTCATTCTTTTCGTACCATTTTTCCTTCCAGGGGTTGTGATCACCTTCGTAGTATTGAGTAACGAGTCTGGCCATCCGGCGCTCGGCTTCTGTTTTAGATCTTGTTTTTAAACTCTCTGATATTTGCTTTGGGGTTTGGTTCGCATTGAACCAGTAGATATGATACAACCCGGTAGATCTTTTAATAAGACTAGGCATACTTAATTATTTCATTTTCAAACGTATTGCTTTGAGATGTTACTATAAAAATGTAAAAATTAGAATATTTTCCATCACAAAGGAACATTATTGAATATTGATAATTATTGTTTTAAGGGGGTGACAATTATTGACAGGGATAATATGTACATTATATGTGTTAATTTTATGGAGATTCTTTTATGCAGGCTACTTTATCAATTTATCGATCTTTTCTTCTAGCAATTTCTTCAATCGAACTAATTCAGGAAGATCATCCAATGTTGGCTCTTTGTCTTTATAATGAATTACTTGCTCTCTTACTTGATCTACAGAATCAATAGCTTTTTGAGCGTCTTTGTCTTCAATTACTTTCCAGCCCTCCGAGTCTTGTATTATTCTAAGATGTAAAGCAGACTCTATGTCTTTTTGCGTTTTACGATAAGGTGTCACAGAATCATTTATCCATCGGCTTACTTGGCTTTCATGTTTACCCACCTTTTCCGCTAAATTTCTTTGTGTAACTCTCTTTAATTCAAGCGCATAAGACAAGGCGCTTGCGTAATCTGTAAATATTTTACTCATCGAGCTTGACATCTTGCGCAAATATTTAGTATAATTTGAAAACCAATGATTGAATAAAATTATAACCAATGTCGAACCATCAAACAATAGCCGAACGGATAAAAGACTGGAGGGCTGTGTGTGGATATAACCGAATTAAGTACAAAGAAGTCATAGATGCTTCCGGGCTTCCGTACGATTCGGTGATCAACAACATGCGTGTTAACGTCATGAGTCACGAGCGCATGTCTCAACTTGAAGAAGCGCTCCATTCCATTATCGCTGAGCGTAACCTACAACCGGCTAAAGCTTAATCCTATCCTTCTATGAGTCCAAATTCAGACAAAATACTGGAATCGATAAGTAAGCAGGTTAAGAACGCCTTGTGGCAACTGTGTGAAGCGTATGGTGTGGAGGATGTGGCTGATTGGGCAATGGTTCCTAAAAGCATGATGGAGAAGTATCGGCAATTAAACTCTGATCGATTCCTTCCGGTTGAAAACCTTGTCATTCTTTCTCGCTACATCAACGACAACTATCAGGATAATGCTCTTCTCGAATTATTGAAAGGATCTTCTGTTACGCTTTGGGCTACGTGTGAAGGATTTGCAGACGGCTCTTTAGAAGATAATCATGCAAAAATGGTTCAGATCATGGCGGCGCTTTCCGTAGCCAAGCAATCGAATGATCGCCGAAAGTACAAAGAAGTAATGGAGCAGATGAAAACCGAAGTCAACAACTACGAAAAAGAGGGATACCAGTTGTAATGGCTACCGGTTCAACAATAAATATCAAAGATAAGGCAAATCACTTGGCAAGTGCGGCACTGAAACTATATGAAGAAGAGCTGGATCGTAAAGAAAAAGAACTAAACAAGCTCCGCCTGATCATTAGAGATTGTTGGCTAAAAAAAGGAGAGGCTGCTAAATATTTAGGTGTAAGCCCGACTACACTTTGGAGAATGCAGAATGATGGGTGTATCACTTTTCATAACAACAGAGCTAAAAAAAGCGATTTAGACAGAGCTATGAAAATCTGGGAGGGTAAGAAGAATGGATATTGACCGACATCCTTTTGAAAGATCCTTTGGAGACCAAGCACCAAAGAATCACAGCATATCACTAAAAGGTATAAGGAAAATAATAAGAACTCTTCCTAATGAATTTACGGGTGATCAATTCTTTGAGGCTATGAGCAAATCCAGAAAAACTTTATCTGGTTCTTATTCTGAGTCTTTTTCTACAAAAGTTTTAAAAAAAGCTCTTTCTCTAAAGCTGATTGAAAAAACCGGTCGATTGAAAGGATATGATAATATCTACATCAAATCAGAACTTGAAAAAAGGTTGCAGCGCAAATGAGTACTCCCGACTCCAGATTAAGAACTAAGTTAATGATGGCATGTCCACCTAAACCGGATAACTATAAACCGGTACCAAGAGGCAAGGAATTTGAGCGACCAACCAAACCTATGCCTATTGCTGAGAAAGCAGCTTTAGAACGATTTACTTCGGTTCAGAGGCAACAAATGACCGAGTTTATCAAGAATCAGCATTCCCCTCCGACTTTCAGTAAAGGATATGTGAATGAGTGGATCAATTATTGGGTGGAATACCGAGCCTGGAAAGAAAGGGTTATTGCCTGGCAACATGCTGTATGGGCGATTGAATGGACAGAGAATGCCATGAAAGAATATAAGCTGAGGAGGGTAAAAAATGGGGGTTAGGATACAAGATTTACCCAAGAGGGTACAAGACCAGATCAAGGAACAAGAAAAACCTCCTTCCAAAGGATTTTTAGCAAGAGCGGCTTCTCCTGCAGGCAGAACCATGAACAAGTGGGAACAAGCCTATGCGAATCACTTAGAGTCGAAAAAACTCAGAGGAGAGATCATCATGTATCAATATGAAGCTCTCAAGTTTCGATTAGCTAATTACAAAACATTTTATACCCCGGATTTCATTGTTCAAAATTCGGAGCTACATCTTGAAGTACATGAAGTAAAAGGCCATTGGGAGGATGATGCTAGAGTAAAGATAAAAGTTGCGGCTTCTCTTTTCCCTTACATGATCTTTTATGCAATCACTAAAAAAAACGGAGTTTGGAGCTATGAACGCATTCGTTAAGGAACACCGAAATGAAAGTCACAAAAACGAAATCAATGAATACGATGAGTATTTAGAGACAATTAAAACATTTACTAATAGCAAGATCTATTGTGACATTATATACAGTTCGCATAAATATGAGTTTCTGTTCGATCCTGCAGGTTTAGATCAAATCAAAACTGCTTTTACAAAACTTCTGTATGAAGAGTATTTGAAGTCTTTGGAGGTATACGGTCATTTGTTAATCAACAAATTAATACCAAAGCTGAATAAACACGATAAGTTCACAGCTCTTATTGCTGAAGCTGCTTTTCGATTGATTAATGGAGGAAAGTACTGGAGGCCGGTAAAGTGAAAGAACCTAAAAAGCTAATTGAATTAGTAAAAGCCTTTACTGAAGATGATCTCGATTTTAGACCCTTTTTTAAAGAGTTGGTTTTCAGGGATGGAAAAATTGAAGCTACAACCGGATTTAGTTTAATAATCCTAGATGCAGACATGTTTCCTGTATGTAAAAAACATGCTAAAACACCTGAGCAGATACTAACAGAATATACTGCAGCGTACCCAAGCTTCTCTGATCTTATTTACTCTTCAATAGAAGGGAAAGAAATACCTCTTGATAAATTGTTAGATGTTGGTCTAATCGAGATGCTAGATGTATTTGAACAAACCGAATGCAAAGTATGCCACGGATCAGGTTTCGTAGAATCGGGTCATTGGTGTAATTGTCAATTTTGTGAAGAGCAATCGGAAGAATCTGAGTGTGATGAATGTAATGGGGAAGGAACAACAGTCACTGATAAAAAAATAGGAGAGACTATTTCGACAGATCAGCTTGTTAAAATAGACTCCGTTTATGTAAAGTCCTATCTGCTAAAACCAATCTATGATGTATTTAAGTTTATCGGTTGTGAAACTGTTAAGGTAATTACTACTAATTCAAGACAGAGAGTACAGATATATGGAGGTGGAATAATATGTCTAGTTATGCCTTTCATGTATGATGTAGAACTCCATGAGTATCCGGAAAGTACAGTTACTGTAATGAGTGAAATCTCTCTGGATTCATTATCAAGCGAGGTAACTCAGTGAAAAACGCCAAACTTGATGATTTTGAGAATAGAGAAACTAAGCCATGTAAAGGTTTAATAGTTACCTCCTCATTCACTAAGACATATCCTAAAGCTGTTAAACACCACAGATCTGGGACATTTGTTAATGACAAAGCCACGATAAGATTCCACGCTAACCATGTGAAATCAAGAGTTTCAGATACTGAAAGACGATTTACAATTTTAATAGCGGTTAAAGATGGAATTGAGTACACAAGAAGGTGGAAGGGATATTACGGAAAGAAAACCATTTCCCGATTAGCCAACATATTCATTGAAGAGCTATTTGGAGTTGTTGATTGAAATTCACTAAGCAACATATCCCATTCACGCAGGTAGCTAACGATATTCTTAATAATCCGGATATCTCAGCAAAGGCAAAGGGATTATATGCCTACCTGTACTCCAAGCCGAATGGATGGAAATTCAGTGCTAACCGGATAAAGAATGATTTCTCTGATGGCAAGAGATCTATCATGACCGGCTTGCAAGAGTTAGAAGATATTGGATTGTTAGAGCGCACCAAAAATGCGGACGGAACGATGGATTATCATCTCCTTTACAAAGGATTATCAAAAGTAGAGATCGCAGATGACCCGGAGAACCCTAACCGCATAGACGCTCCAAAAACCCAAAGTGCGGAAATAGCAAAGTGCGGAAATAGCAAAGTGCTAAAACCGCAAAGTGCTAAAACCGCACCCTATATAAAGAAAGAGTTTACACAAATAAAGAATACTAATAAAAAGAAAGAGGGAGAGAAAGAAGAGCCCTCGCATTTTTCTTTGAAGGATAGTTTTGATTTGTTCTTTAGCAAATATGAAAAACCCTTAAACGAAGAAGAATCTTTTAGTGAGTGGAAACATCTTTCTGATGAGGAACGCACTGAGGCTATAGGCTTCCTCGATGCCTATAAGCAGTTTGAGCCAAATCCTAAATTCAGAAAACATCCAAACAACTATCTAAGCCAAAGAACGTGGCTGAAAGAAAAGCAGGTGGTGTTAGAGGCTTTGAAGCATGAACAGGGTAAAGAGGTCTACTACACCTACCAGCAGATGATTCATGAGGTAACTTCTCATCCAACGTTGTCTACGGATGATTTTCAAAAGAGTACACATCCAACCACCGGAGAAACAGTCTGGCTACTCAAAGACAAGGAGGTAATGAATGGCTAAGTCTAAACCTGATTACACGCCAAAGAACTGCACATTCTCAATCCGGCAACAGATCCGTGAGATTGAACGGGAGCTTACTACCAGAAAATCAGTCTATGACCGGTTAATCAGAGACGGGAAGCTAACCCGACAAAAAGCCAATAAGCAATACGGTGCTTTAAACAATGCGAAAAGATCACTTGAACTATTGCTGGAAATAATGGTTCCGGCGCAAGAAAAAATTCAATTATGAGTAAAAGTAATGCCACACTACTTACACGGAGTAAAAAAACCTTAGTGCTAACTACTCCGGTGTATGGAATAGAAACTACCCTGATCTGTGATTACGAGCCTTTTATAAAGCATGGTGTTATTGATCATAACCTACTGGATGTATACACCCATGATGGTGATGATGTGGACTTGTGTGATGATTCCTGGATGGAAGTGACTTCAAAAATAATTGATGTAGAAAACAAACAAGTAAAAATGGAGAAGAAATGAGTATCAACATTGAAACGGTGGATAGAGACCACGCACACCCCTATGGAAAATCTACCTACGAGTATTACAAAATGTATGAAGAAGTGATTGAAAAAGTCGGTGATTTAAAACCTGATGAAATGCTGAGGGTTGAATTGACTTCATCTTCAGCCGCTTCAAGATTTAAGAAAAGGATAATTAAAGCCTATCCAAAGGTTGCAGATAAGCTAGAGATATTTTCGCTGCAGGAAGGTAAAGTACGGCCATTGTATATCAGATTTAAGAAGAGCGAGGGTTGATAGATACTAAATCAAATATCAACCGCCCAATACTCCGTTACCACGGAGGTAAATGGATGTTAGGTCCGTGGATCATTTCCCACTTTCCTGATCATACCGTTTATGTAGAACCCTATGGCGGAGCTGCTTCTGTTTTGCTACAAAAGAAAAGAGTGTATGCCGAAGTATATAATGAATTGGACGCGGATATTGTGAATTTATTTAGAGTAATGCGAGACCAGGGCAAAGAATTAAAAGAGCTGCTCTATTATACTCCATTTTCGAGAGAGGAATTTGAGCTTAGTTACTGTTACTCAGAAAATGACTTAGAACAAGCTCGTAGAACTGTTGTTCGGGCGTTTATGGGTTTTGGATCGGGAGCAGCAACAAAAACCACTTATGGTAAAAGTTCGGTTGGTTTCAGAACTAAGGGTAATTATTCCGGGGATTATGGTTTCAAACCTTCAACTGGTTTCAGAGCAAAAAATTCACGTTCAGGAAGCCCGCCTTCAATGGATTGGAAAAATTATCCGGATGCGTTAGATGCAATCATTGAACGATTGCGTGGAGTAGTAATTGAATCGAAAGATGCTCTCGAAGTGATAGAGCAACATGATTCTGAAAACACTTTGTATTATTTAGATCCTCCGTATGTAAAAGATACAAGATACCAGGGCCAGAAAACCAAAGAATATCATCACGAAATGACAGATGATCAGCATATAGAATTATGCGAATTCATTAAAACAGTAAAAGGCTATGTAATTCTTTCCGGTTATGACAATGAAATTTATAATGATATGCTCCCAGAATGGAAAAAGATTTCTCGAAGTGCATTAGCGGATGGAGCCAAAAAACGAACCGAAATACTTTGGCTCAACCCTGCAGCAATGACCGCTCAAAAAGAACCAACACTATTCACTCAATGAAAAAACCACTCATCCTTTTTATAGACTGCTTTTGTGGAGCCGGAGGCGTAACAGCCGGAGCGGTACGTGCAAGGATTGGACTCAACTGCCCGGTCAAAGTAATAGCCTGTGTAAACCATGATCCTGTGGCAATTCAAAGCCATGAAGTCAATCATAAAAACACATTGCACTTCAATGAAGATATCCGTTCAGAAAAAGTAATCCATCAAATAGATCGTCTAACAGAATTTTATAAAGAAAAGTACCAGAATAATTACGAAGTCATTACAGTGCTGTGGGCTTCAATGGAATGCACCAACTATTCCAAAGCCAAAGGAGGTATGCCTAGAGATGCAGACAGCCGAACGCTACCAGAAGCGATGTATGATTATATCGATCAAATTAATCCGGATTATTTTTACTTCGAGAATGTGGTAGAATTTATGGCATGGGGTCCGCTCGATGAAAACGGTCGTCCGGTATCCATGAAAAAAGGAGAAGACTATCTAAAGTGGGTAAAAAAGATTTGTTCCAACGGTTACAGGTACGACAAAACAATTCTAAACTCAGCAGATTTCGGAGAATACACCAAAAGAAAAAGACTGTTCGGTATTTTCAGTAATGGGAAGTACGGGATTGAATGGCCATCCCCAACCCATGCAGAGAATCCTCAAGAGAACGGATTATTTGAAACCTTAAAACCTTGGAAACCCGTTCGTGAAGTATTGGACTTTGAAGATGAAGGCAAAAGTATTTTCACTCGAAAAAAACCATTAGTAGAAGCCACGCTTAAAAGGATCTATGCCGGTCTGGAAAAGTATGTAGCAACTGGTGAAGGAGTGTTTATTCAGAAATACTATTCCGGTCGCCCGAAGGGGAAAGTCTATGATGTAAATCAACCGGGGCATACAATAGCAACATCTGGCAATCAAGGAATTGTCAGGTGTGCATTTAACTACAAATACTATGGGAACGGTTCTAATGTAGAATCAGTAAATCATCCTGCCGGCACAGTTCGTACTAAAGACGGTTTCGGATTAGTTCAGGGAGCTTTCTTAGATAAAGGTTTTTCCGGAGTTCACAATCATCAATCCGTTAATACACCAGCAGGATCTATCCCAACCAAAGACCACTATGCAGTAGTACGATCTGCATTTGTGGACAAACAATATTCAGGACCATTAAACCATGAATCAATTAATGTTCCTTCAGGTAGCTTGTTATCGAACCCAAAACAACAGCTTGTACAAGTTCAGCATTTAAGCAGCTGGATTTTAAAGTATAACTCAAACAGTAAGAAAGGAAAGCATATCCCTCCATCGGTAGATGATCCTTGCCCTACTGTAGCAACTCAGAATAGATTAGGATTAGTATCCGTAAAAGCTGCTCACTTAATGAACCCGCAGTACAGCTCCAAAGGTGGCTCAGTAAATGATCCATGTTTTACCCTCATTGCCCGGATGGACAAAGCTCCTCCATACTTGAATCAGGTGAACTACGGAAAGCATACTCCAAAGATTAAACCAGGTGATTCTGAGACAATGCGGAAGATTAAAGCCTTTTGTTGGCATTACGGCATAGCAGACATCACTACAAGAATGCTAAAGGTTTCTGAGCTAAAGCAGATCCAAGGATTTGGAAAAGAATATTACTTAGCCGGTACCAAAACCGATCAGAAGAAATTTATAGGTAATGCAGTAACTCCAAAAATTGTCAAAGCCATGATGGAAGCTCTGTATTACGAAGTTGAAAGAGAAATCAAACAAAAGATTGCAGCATAACCATTAAAGGAGAAAAGAATGATAGCTTGGTATTGGATATTAATTACAGGAATTGGTTGTGGGATATTTGGGTATGTAACAGCGGTTTTAATGTTCGCCGCAAGTGATAACCAACCAAACATACTAAGTAGCAATGAGTGGAACGATGTAATTCTTTCCGATTCGCCTACTGTGAAAGAAGAACTCGAAAAGAATAGGAATTAAATCATAAAAATATGAACAACGATATATTACAACCAATTGAGGCAACCGCTGAAACGGGTAAACAATACATGGAATCACCTGAGCTTGAGGCAGTAGGGAAGATAGTTATTGAGAAATACAATATTGATTTAGGACCTGCTGAAATAGGCTACTTTCTTGTCTATCCAAATATCTCAAAGAAGAAAGCGGCGCAGGCTATAAAGAGCCCCGATCTGTTAACATTCTATTCCGGGAATAATTTCATTGTAAAAGTATCTGGTGAAATGTGGGATATGCTGGACACAAAAACTAGAGAGCTCTTAGTGTATCATCAGATCCTCCACTTTGATGCATCTTTCAAAAGCAAAACCCAAGAATGGAAGTTTAAGATCAGAAAACCAAGCTACACCGACTATTACGAAATAGCGGATAAGTTCGGTAGTGATTGGCACAAAACCATACAAGCCACGGTGAGCAGTTTGTATGATATGGAGCCCAAAGATGAAGATCAGATAAGCCTGTTTTAATTATGAGTAATAATATTCATGTAGAAATGACTAGAAGATATCCAAAGATTCCTAGAAAGGTTCTTAAAAGAGATGCTAAATTAGCAGAACAGTTGATTCGGGCGTGGGATATTGAGAATGATAGAGCAAAGGTTTTAGATGTTTTTTTAAGGCACAATTCGAAATTATCAGATTACAGATATTGGGAAATGCTTAGAACGGTTTGGATACTCTCTGGGGGTTTAGATAATGTAGAAACCTTTAAATCACTATTTAGATCCATGCGCAAACACAGACATTTCTTCAGCACACCAGAAGAACATAAATATTTAGAACAACTACCCGATCAAATAAAAATTTATAGAGCCTGTAACTCAATAGAAGATCAAGGAATAAGCTGGACTTTAGAAAATGAATATGCAGAGTGGTACAAAGAAAGATTTGATAGAAAAATGGTTGTAAATAAAGTTGTTAATAAAACAGAAGTCTTTGCTTACATAAATAGAAACAATGAGCATGAAATTTTAATACTTAATTATTTATCAAAATGACAGGAATACAATTAATAAATGAAGAAAGAAAAAGACAAATTGAACAGGAAGGTTGGACAGCAGAACTCGATGATCTACATACAGATGGAGAGTTAGCTGAAGCCGCAGCGGCTTATGCAGCATCATGCAATCTATCTACTCAATTACCTGAAATGGTAGATGGGAATGAAGTTCCAAGAAAAGTAACCGTTTTAAGGCATACAAGATGGCCTTTTGATTGGGATAGTTTCAAACCCACTCCTGAAGACAGAATTAAAGAACTAAGCAAAGCCGGCGCTTTAATAGCAGCTGAGATTGATCGGATCGCTAGGATTAAAATTAAAGCTTTAGAAGATTCTCTGAAGTTAACTAAATCGGGTTATGCTGGTATAAATAAGGAAGGGCAAAAGGTTGATCGCAGGGAGTTTCCTGATGCCGTACCCATGCAGGAGAACCCTTCACTTGGCATACCAAAACCAAAGAATGTTTAAATCATATGCCTGAGTACCTAAAGAAATCAAAGCCTTCCGGCTCTATAGTTGGTGAATCATCTGAGGATCCGAAGAATTTCTATGCACATAGGAAATATAGGAAATGGAGAGATTCTGTTAAGAAGGCCCAAAGGATAATAGATGAAAAGATAGCTCATGAGCTTTATGAAAAGAATCAGAACATACCATTAGAAGATTATCAATCATTTCTTAAGTCTGATAATCCACTTTGCAAAGAGCATTTAGAACAGGGGATTATGCACCCTGGTAGAGTCTTAGATCATATCAAGCCAATAGAAAAAGGAGGCGCGGTTTATGATGAAGAAAATCTCCAATGGCTTTGCGATGAAAGCCATAACAAGAAACGAGCAAAGGAAGATAAAAAACCATATTCCAGACCATAATGATTCAAAAGTTAAAAAGTAAAGCCATTCAGTTATCAGAGAGTCTATCAAAATATCTAATGGTGTTAGGTAACGTAGCGCCATCATTGCTTGCTTGGCTTCTTCAATGCTGTTGTATCATTTGCTCTATTTATTTCATGATAAGCGCACTGCTTTCATCGCAAAGCCATTGGTATTCTTCGCTCTTACTCATTGGACTGGCTTCATTGAGTATGTTGGTTGCTTTGCTGTCAGGGGAGTTTATTAGGAGAGAACTTAAGGGGGGGGAGTCTTGAGGTTTTATCCAATATATCGGAAATCGCCCCCTAGTGATTTTTTTTTCTCAAACGGATTTGTACTAGGGGGTGGGTCTGGTGAAACTGATTAAAAAAGGAGCGGACTCAAACCGCTGTCAGGCTATTACTGCTAAGGGTTCGCAGTGTACCAGGTCATCTTTGAAAGACGGTTACTGCAAACAGCATCAAGGCTTAGTGGATGCTCAAAAAAAAGTTGTAATAAATAGCGGAAATCTTCCATTGGAGGAGGTTCCTGTTTGCCCGGTTAAACTTGGTGAAAAGGGGGGATTATCCTGGAGAATCTATTGCCAATACCTAATTGATGAGGGACGTCTATATCAGGTGTATCTTTATGGGATTGCTGATCTCTGCAGGCTGGAGGATGAGATTGAAGAGTGTAGGGAAAACATGAGCAAAATGGGAGCGGTTAATATTTACGATAATGGCATTCAGCGTAATGGATACGCCTCTCACTATGATAAATTAATATCTCATGCAAGAAGCTTAAGGGCTGATTATGGCTTAACCGTTTCTTCAAATAAGTTTCAAAGCAAGAAAGCCGAGCCTAAGCAATATGGTAATTTAAAAAAGAAGGGGTTTTAGATGTCCTTGGCTAAAACCGGAATAAAAGAAATTGATCAGTATTGCGAGCAGGTAAAGGCTGGTAATATTCCAGCATGTTTATATGTGCGCCAGGCTGTAGATCGACACTACAAGGATCTTAAAAATTCTAAGAAAAAGAACTATCCATATTATTTTGAACCAAAAGCAGCTTTACACTTCTTTCAGTTCTGTGAGACTTTTGTCTTTCACTATAAAGGATTGAGTGCTGGAGAACCATTGAAGCTAGAGCCCTGGCAAAAATTTGTATGGGGTTCTATTTATGGATGGATGAAGAAAGAGCGCCTGAAGGGTAATCCTATCCGGAGGTTTAGAGAGGGAATAATTGAGGTGAATAAAAAGAACGGAAAGTCTTTCCTTCTTGCTGCTCAAGGGTTATATGCTCTGGATTATGACAATGAGCCCGGTGCTGAGATCTATGGATTAGCAAAGAACAGAACCCACGCAATGAAGCTTTCTTATGCTGCAGCGGCTTCTATTGTAAAGAACAATCCAAATCTTTTGGAGCAGTATAGAGTAAAAGAAGGGATAGCAATGATGGGGGTGTATTGTGAGGCTAATGACTCTTATTTCGAACCGCTTTCCTCAAAGCCAGAAAGTACTGATGGATTGAATGTTCACCTTAGCATTCACGATGAAACCAAGGACTGGACAGACTTTGAAATGTACGATATCATGAAAGACGGAACAGCAGGTCGGCCTAATCCGATGGTTATGAATATCACCACTGCCGGCGCTGATATGAGTAGTTTGGGATACGAAAGAAGGCAGTTTCTTATTAAAATATTAAATGGTTCAGTTGAGGATGAAACAACGTTCGGAATCATTTATACAATTGATGATGAAGATAAGTATAAAAAGGAGTATTGGTCTGACCCAAAGATATGGAGAAAGGCAAACCCTAATTTTAATGTTTCTGTATTTGAAGAATATTTTCAAGAGCAAATGCCTGGCTGTAGAGAATCACAGAGAAAGCTTAATTCATTTCTAACTAAGCATTTGGGGTTATGGATTAGCTCAATGGATAGGTATTTCAGCGTTGAAGATTGGAATAAGTGCGAAAATAAATCTCTAAAAAGCTGGAAAGATAAGTTTGCGAATAAACCCTGCTATGTATTTATAGATCTTGCATCAAAGAAAGATATAGCCCCAATGTATGCTCTCTTTCTGAACGGACAAACCAAAGATAAAAAAAATAAGTATGCTGTCTTTGGTATCAATTTTCTTCCTTCTGATGTGGTGTCAGAAAAGCAAGTGGGGAAAAGAGCCTCTTACAATGCCTGGTCTGAACAGGGTTACTTTTACTTAACTAATGGTATTGTTACCGATTATGATGCAATCAAAGAAGAGCTAAAGACTTGGAATAAATTATTCAATATTCAAGCCGTTGCCTTTGATGAGTGGAACGCTTCACACTTGGCATCTGATGTAGAGAACATGAGAATGAAAGTTTTATTAGTTAAACAGACTACTAAGATGCTTTCGGACCCTATGAAGACATTAGATGCATTAATTTCAGAAAAACGTATTGCTCACAATGGAGATCCTGTACTAACATGGGCAATTGGTAACGTGGTTGCCAAAGAGGACCCTAATGAAAATGTCTTTCCAAGAAAAGAGCACCGAGACAATAAGATAGATCCAGCGGTAGCTATAATTAACCTATTCGCATTAGAGATTGAATCACCTTTGCCTCTAAACACTTCAAGGAGGGTCCCAAAAGTATGGTAGCTTCAGAGTATCAGGAGCGGGTAAGATTACACGATCCAAAAGAATTTGACAAACGATTTATCGAAAAAACAAGAGAGAGTGATACTTATGAAGAGGCTTATTTTGAAGTTGAAAAAGAACACAAAAGTGTATTTGGAGCTAATAAATACAGTAATTATGAATCTTACCGAGTGTCCAGATACAAGAGAATTAAGAATAATCAAAAAACGTAACTTGGTTACATAACGATTGGTCAAGTGATTATTTATTCTGTATGCAATGGGAAGCTTACAGAATATCATATCTACTGCAAAAGGCATTAAGAATGTCGACAACAGCGATCTTAAGAATCCGAAACAATGGCTTCTGAACAATTGGGGTATCTCCAATGACAGCGGAATTAGAGTCTCGGAAAAGACCGCGCTTGCTTGTATGGCTTACCAAAGAGGAGTTGATCTCCTAGCCGGTCATATAGCTACACAGCCCAAACATCTATATCGCCGAACCAGTACCCGGGGAAAAGAAGTAGCAAGAGATCATTCCCTTCATCAACTGATTTCCAGAAGACCAAACCTGTATCAGAATTCCTACCAGTTTCATTACTACTTGGTAGTAAATTTGATAATGAGAGGGAACTTCTACGCTTATATTAATAGAAATTCTTTTTATGAGCCTGTAAGCCTCATTCCTATTGCTCCATTTATGGTAGAGCCAAAGATCCAGAAGAACAGAAAAGTATTTAAAATAGATGGGGCCAAAAGACTTTATACAAACAATGAGATTCTGCATGTCTATGGAATGACTCTTGATGGCGTGAAGGGAATTAATCCTATTAAGTATGCAAGCCAGACCTTAGGGTTAGGCTTAGCGGCGGAAAAAATGCAGAGTTCAGCATTTGGAAAAGGATTGCATGCCGGTGGAGTTATCACAATGCCTGAAGAGCATAAGGGGCTAATGGGATCTACTGATGAAGAGGCTGATAGCTATATGAAAGCTGTTCGAGAATCATTTAGAAAAATATATCAGAATGGTCCTGACAGCTGGCATGAAGTTATGTTTCTAGAGCCCGGATGGGCTTTTAAGCAGTTTGAGCTTAATCTAGAAACGGCTAAAATAATTGAGACTAGAAAGTTTGGGGTTGCTGATATAGCCCGTCTTCTGGGGGTTCCGTTACATAAGCTTATGGACCTTGATAAAGCAACCATGACGAATATAGAACAACAGGGTATTGAGTATGTGCAGGACGGCATATTACCAAGAACCATCAATATTGAACATGAATTTTGCTCTAAGCTTTTGAAGGAGGATGAGCAGAATGAATACTTCATAAAGTACAATGTAGATGGTCTTATGAGGGCATCTCTTAAAGACAGATATGAGGCTTATAGTATTGCATTAGGCAAGAACGCCCCTGGATTTATGAGCCCGGGAGAGATCAGAGATCTGGAAGATCTGGGAGAGAAAAACGAATCTGAGTTATTTAAGCCAGACAATATGAACAAACAAGATTACGTGGCGGCATGAAAACGAATTTACTACAACCATTGAACTTCCATCTTCAGGATAAGGGGCAAACTGCTGTTATTGATATTGACGGATATATAGGCAAAGACTGGTTAATGGAATGGATTACTGGGAAGCCTTCTGAAAATACGGTTGAAAACTTAAAAGATCAGTTAAGAAGGATAACCGCTACTAAAATAATAGTGAATATCAATTCCGGAGGAGGAGACCTTAATGACGGATTGGTTATCAAAAATCTTCTACAACAGAAAAAGGCTGAAGTTGTAACAAATATAATGGGCTTTTCAGCATCTGCTGCAACGGTAATAGGTCAGGCTGGTGCAACCAGAAGGATAAGTGAAGATGCGTTCTTACTCATCCACAGGTGTATGTTCGGGCTTTGTGGATATTACAATCAAAATACTTTTAAGTCTTTAATGGAGAACGGCCAGACCATTGATAATCAGCTTATCAAGATGTATGCAAAAAATTCAATGATGAATGATCAGGAAGTAGCCGACCTAATGGATGAGGGAGAGGGTTATGGCCGTTGGGTATCAGCTGAAGAGGCTTTACAGCTTGGTCTTGTTGATGAGGTTTTCGACCCTGCAGATGAGAATGATATTAGTGTAGATAGGATGGATGCAGATGAGATTGAAAACATGAAAAACAATGTTCGAAATATGGCAATTCAGGGCTTTGATAGCTCAATGGAATTTAGAAACTGGATCAACACTATAAGTGATGAATCCGATAAAGAAGCTCAAAACAAACGAACGGATTCCGCTTCAGAGGCGCAAAACCGTTTTGAATTATTAAAACATCAACATGAGGTATAATCATGGATAAAATCAAAGCACTTAACGAAAAGCTGGGAAATGCTCGAAAGAGAAAGTCCGAGCTCGTTAATGACCGCGCCTCCAAAATTAAAGAATTGGAAGCGTTAGTAAATGCAGAGACGGTTGATCAAACAGCTATCGATGCTAAGAACCAAGAAATTGGAACGATCAAAACCGATATCAAAAATCAGGATGAGATCATCACAAACCTGACCGATCAGTTAGCTGATCAATCAGATGTGAATTCGTATGAGCCAATTGCTCACGAAAACTTCAACCCTAATCCAGAAGCTAATGAGCTTAAGAACTATTCTTTTGCTAAAGCTATTTCTTCTATGGTAAATGGAGAGGGATTATCAGGGTTTGAAAAAGAGATGCACCAAGAGGCTATTAAAGACTCTAAGGATGGTGGGTATAAGTTAGAAGGAAACTTAGCCATCCCTCAGAGTGTGCTTGGAGCTCCAATCAAAAACGCATTAAGCGTTGATGGTGGTTCTGGAGGAGATAAAGGTGGTTTGGCGGTAGAAACTACAAAGGGGTCTTTTATCGACATCCTTAAAGCTAAGCTTCCATTTACCGAACTTGGCGCAACTTGGTTCACTGATTTAACAGGTGATGTGTCATTCCCTAAGGCCGTTGAGGGAACAGATCCAGCGATAAAAACGGAAGTTGCTACAGCTGATGAGGTAGACCCAACCTTGGCTGAGGTTACACTATCTCCGCAAAGAATCCCAGGATTCCTTGTTGCTTCACGTAAGCTTTTTAATCAAGGCTCTTATGCTGTTGAGCAGTGGATCAGAAATCATTTAGCGTACAAGATTTCAAAAGTGATGCACTCTACAATTATCACTGACATTAACGCTGCAAGCGGCACTAATGCAGTTGTTATTGGAACTGATGGAGGAGCTCTTACATGGGCAAAAGTTGTAGAGTTTGAAACCGCTGTTCTTGAAGCTGATGCAGCAATGGAGAATGAGCCTTCATTAAAATGGTTGACAACCCCAGGGGTTAGAGGTCACGCTAAAACAGTAGAAAGAGCCACTAATACTGGTAAATTTTTACTGGATGATAATGGTAGAATGAATGGATATGATGTTGTAGCAAGTAGTCTTGTTCCATCAAATCTTACAAAGGGTTCTGGAACGAACCTTCATGCCGCAATCTTTGCGAATTGGGCAGCTCTTTATATTGGTCAGTGGGGTGGTTTAGACCTTTTGGTTAACCCTTACTCTCTTGACACTACAGGGCAAATAAGAGTTAGTGCCTGGACATTTATGGATGATGCTCTTGCTCAAGCAGAAGCATTCTCGGTTTCTAAAGAGATCGATGTATCCTAATTAATCAATTAGCCCCTGAGTTTTAATCAGGGGCTTTATTTCTAACTAAAACTAATGTGTTATGTCAAAAAAAGAGAAATATAAAAAGCTGTATTTCCTAAAAGCCCCAAAGGGTTATGGATATCATGCTAATCAGGTTGAAGATGTCCCGGAATCTTTAGCTAAAGAGTTTATTAATTCCGGAGTAGCACGCAAAGCAGAATCTACACTTCCGGAAGATATTCCAGGAAGAGAGGTGTTACTCGCTAATGGGATCGACAGTCTTGAGGATGTGGAAGCCATAGGGGATTTCACCTCTGTAAAGGGTATTGGATCCAAGATCAACGAAGAGTTGACTGCTTACTTTGATAGAGGCGAAGAGCCTCTTGAAGAGGAAGAAGATGAATCTGAAGAAGATTCCGAGCCTAAAACAAAGAAATAATTAATAAGTGTAGCTAGTCATGCCTCTCTATTTTGATACAGACGGTGCTCCTGAAAATGAAGCAATTGATCTCACTCAATTGAAGACACATCTTCGATTAGGTGATATTACTGATCATGATACAGAGCTTGCTTTTCTTATATCAGCATTAGCGGATAAGAGTCAAGTTGATTCACCGTTGCAGTTTTACTTTAAAAGGCAACTATTGACGGCTACACTTGTTTTTACTTTCTCTGTTTTTAAATATAAGCTAGAAATACCTCGACCACCTTTAGTATCAATAACAACTTTCGAGTACAGAGATACGGCCGGAAACTGGCAAACTGTAAATGCCTCTAATTATGAGGAAAACAGTAAAAAAGAGCCCGGGTTTATCAAATTCGATTCTGATTATTCAGTTCCCGATGTCTATGAAGATGAAGAACATCCTTTTCGTATTACTTTTGTAGCTGGTTATGGGGCAACTCATTCAAATATTCCTGCAAACATTAAGCTATGGGCGATGAATGTAATTGCAGATTACTGGACTATTAAGAATGGTCAGGTAATGACAAACTTCAGCCTGGTAGAGTTAAAATCTTCTATGGGAAGGATTGCAGCTCCTCATTTAGCTGGAAGGAGATTCGGATGATTAGAGTTGGCGAATTAAATAGAAAAATCATTATTAGGACACCTGCTTTTACTCAGGATTCAACAGGTCAACAAATCGCAACTTATTCAAATTTGGCCTCTGTTTATGCCAGAGTTATTCATGACAATGGTAATGAAGGACTAAGTGAAGATATAGAGGTTAATAAGACTGGAAGAACGTTCATCACATATTTTAGAACAGATGTAACTGAGAAGATGCAGATCAGATACGATGGCAAGGATTTTGACATTGTATCAATTAAAGAAATTGGATTTCGAGAACTCTTAGAAATTAAAACGGAATTGCATCAATGATGTAATTAATTAACACCCAAACCCAAAAAGGAGAAAAGATGAAACATTTGTTTTCAATCGCTTTGATGTTGTTTTGTTTCGTTGCTGTGGCGCAAGCTTCACCAATGATTGAAGCTGATCAAAATACCTACGAACTAACCGTTGAACATCCTGAAGATGTATTGATGGTTACAGATCAAGAAGTGACTATTAACGATGCTAAACCACTGGCGTATGTCAATGATGTTGGCTCGATTAATACCACGCCTATGGTCATAACGCACTTTGAAAAAGATCACCAAACCTTTACAACCTATTTAAGATCGAGGGTGGCAGATATCAATTTCAAAGAGTTTAAACAATCAACGTTTCCGGGATTTAAGAGTTTGATTAACTCTCCTCCAAATCGTGGGATTAGTTAAGAATTAAAGCCTCTGAAAAAAGAGGCTTTTTAAAAAACATACATGGGAAAATTAGAAATCATAAACGATAATCACCTTCAGATAGCGGAGAACACACTTAATACTGATGAAGGATTGGTTCTTACTCCATACCAGGATTCAAAAGGTATATGGACAGCAGGATTTGGTTTCAATTTACAGACGACACCTATGCCGAGAAAAGTGGCTGTTTTGTGGCTTACATGTTTAGTTGAGGAAAGAGATCGGCTCTTAGAATCGAAATATGGTTATTACAAAAACCTATCTGATGTAAGAAAGTCTGTTTTGATCAATATGAGTTATCAACTAGGGCCGGGCGGAATATCGAGATTCAAAAAAATGCACAAAGCCCTTTATGAGAATGATCTGGTTAATGCCATTGATGAAATGAAAGACTCAACATGGTATAGAAAGTACACTGATAGAGCGAATAGGCTGTGTTTTATGATGCAGTTTGACAGATATGCAACTTTGCAAGAATCGAAATCATTTTTTAAAAACTGAATGGCTGATTTTATTAAAAATATAACCCTTTTAGAATCCGCAGGAATATTTACCACGCTTGGGTTGGCTCTTAAGTATGTGCTTGACAAAGCGTGGGAATATTGGAAAACGGTACGCAAAGACAGAAAAGAAGAAAAATTAGAAGTTGTCGAAGGGGTTATTAAGTCTTCAAAAAAAATTTTCACGTTGCTTAACGAGATTACTACCCGAACCAGTGTAAGTAGAGCCTTGGTTTTAGCAGCTCATGATGGTGGGAAAATACCAAGTGTTTTTTCTCCGGTTTATAGCACGGTTCTTTTTGAAGCTAATGATGACTTACCAACTATGACCGAGCGCTGGCATAAGCAACGAGTTGATGAATCTTATATAAATATCATTAACAAGATTCTAGAAAAGGATGTTTTTCAAATTTTTGTTGAAGATATGGACTCAGGAATTTTGAGAGATCTTTACAAAGCTGAAGGCATTGATCATAGTACTGTTTATTACCTGACTTATTCAACGGAAAAAGAAAGTGTTCTGTATCTGGTATTGAATTACAGAGACGGAAATGGATTAACGCACAAAGAAAAGAATATCATAAGAAGCTGTGTTACTGACATCACGAACATTCTTGAAGATCATAGAATTATGGAGTTAAACACCATTGAGTGAACAGAATCACATATCAACAAAGGACATTCCTGATTACAAATTAGGAGATTATTCCGGACGTCCAATTACTAAAGATGATTTAGTAGAAGTGCCGGAGAAAACTAAAAAGAATTTTTGGAAGCATACTCCTTTTGGACGAACGCTTTCGCTTAGAAATGATAACTGGAAAAAGATATTGAAAGTCGCCGGAGGAATTGGCGGAGTTGCACTAACTGCTTATACCGGAATTAAATTAGATCTCATCCCTAAACAAACCATAGACCCAATGTATTTATTTATTGAAAACTTTTCTCTTGAAGCTCTATTTGGAGATCCTATCTCAGTAATCATCACTACTGTTGTAATACTGCTCGTCCTTTTTTCAGGATACATAATCCGTAAAGGATGGTTGAGCAAAAAGGCTGTTGACAAGATCAAAGATCTTCTTCAGGAATATAAGAAAGCGAGACACGAAAATTCTCCTGGAGGCAAGGGATTGACTCCGGAGGAAGAGGCGAAATTGAGTGTTAAGACTTTAAGCGCGATTGAAGAAGTCGCAAAACATCATGGATTTAATATAGATCTAGATGGAAACGGAAAATAATAAACCAAAGGAGTAAGTCATGTCAAACCAAATAGTAACCGTATTAATTAAGAAGGTACCCAAAGGTCAACCTTTCTTAAAGGATCATTATTGTAATGTCTCGGAAAAGAAAGCAACAGAGCTTATTAACGGAGGATATGCTGTAGAATATGATCCAAAAACAAAGAAAGAGATCAAACCAGATTCAGTTAAGCCTAAAAAATGAGCAAGAACGCTGTAACCATAGGACTTAATAAAGCCGAGTTCAGAAAAAGTCTTAAGGTCTTTGATGAGCTCGGCAATCGCATGGACCGCAAGTTCATTACAAGGACTCTGCGAAGGAATGCCAAGCCTATGGAGGCGGAGATGAAAAGAAATGCTCCAACAGCTGACAATGATAACCTGGTTAAAAATATAGGTATCACTACTTCAAAGAAAAAGAATCTTGGAAGAACCGGGGTTAGGGTCGGGGTAGTTAAAGATAAGTCTGAGAATTTAAACGGGTTTTCTGCTCCCGCTCTAGCTTCTGTAATTGAGTATGGTACTGAAGAAAGGTATAGAAAACTTAAGAAAGCCGGTATAATTACGGGTAGAGCTTCAACAGGTTCCGTTGAAGCAAAACCTTTTATAAGAAGGGCTTATGATCGGCATGAGGAAAAGCTTATGGAAGCGGTTATAAATGATATAAACAAGGAGTTCGAAAAGATATGAACGCTGCGATATTTAATATGATCACAAGCCGGCCGGCTGTTTCTGCACTCATTGGAACTAGGTGTTTTCCTAGGGTAGCCGTTAAAGAATCTAACACTTTTCCGCTAATCACTTTTAGAAAGAATGCCACTAATCCTACTCATGCCAAGAACTCTGTTTCCGGATTAGATTTCGTGTTTTATGACTTATACATCTATTCCAGAACACAATTAGAGGCAGATCAAATATCTGCAGCAGTAAGAAGCAGTTTGGATGGTTATTCAGGCACACATGAAGGGGTTAATATAGGATATGTTTATTTCTATGATGAGGATTCCGAACCTTATTTAGAAGATATCGACGCTTATGTAAACAGAATTGAATTAAAACTAGAAATAAAGAGGTAAAAAAATGAAGCTAAATGGACGTGAAATTGTTCTACAAAAAAACGGAACGGTGATTGGAGAAATCGTTTCTCAGTCGCTTAATTATGATCGTAACGAGATCGAAACTTCAAGCAAAGATTCAGGAGAGGATTCTGAATTTATTGGAGGCCGTTCAAATTGGGCGATCGATGTAACATGCAGGCTGGATCCCGCAGATACAGCTGGGCAAGGCGATGTTGAGGCTGACGCTCTAACTCATGCCACAGATACTTATACATTTGGAAAGGAAACGCCAGCCACTGGAGATGTAAGTTATTCCGGAACTGCATTTCCTACCAATGTAAGCGTTCAGGCTGATGATGAAGGAGCTGCTGAGATTAGCTTCACATTAAGAGGCACAGGCGCTCTAACCAGAAGCGTGGCCGTATGATTTTAGATCATAAAATTAATGATAAAAAAATAGCTTTTGTACTCGGAGAGGCTACACTTCGATTATTTGCCCGAAAAAAGCAGATGAATAATATTGGCTTGCAGGAAATCGGAAAGATCATGGAGAGTCTAACCTTAAGCGATATGGATCTGATGTTTTATTGCGGGATAAAAGTCGGTAGTAAGGTTGAAAAGGAAGAATGTGAATTTGATTTGTCTTTTGAAGAGTTCGTGGAATATTTGGATGATAATCCGGATCTGTATCAAGAGCTTAGTAATAAAGCTGAAGAAGATTCACCCACTCCAGTAGAGGAAGAAAGCGAAAAAAAGCCGAAGGGGGAGTAACTCTTGATGATCTAAGAGCTGGTGCTCTTGGTATACTTGGGTTATCTCCTCGACAGCAAAGAGAGCTCTCATTAAGGGAGCTTATAAATGCATTAGATAAAAAGGCTGAGGTAACTTCAGAACTGTTTTATCATACAACTTGGGAGGCTGCTCGGTTTGTAGCTACTTCCATATATAATGTTAACAGCTCTAAGCAAGTGAAGCCTGAACAACTAATAAAATTTCCTTGGGAAAAAGGAATTTTTATTAAAGATAAGAAAGGAATCAGTCAAGGTCAGCTTGACTCAATGATGAGGTTTATAGCAAAATAATGGCAGAACGCCGCGTATCCTTTATAATAGGCTCAAATGCAGCCGCTCTTTATTCTGGTCTCAACAAAGTTCAGAAAAGGATGGAGGGCTGGGCTAACCAAATGCAACGTAAGGGCCAGAGCATGTCTCAGAAGATTACAGCTCCTCTTCTTGGAATAGGAGCTTTTGCTGTTAAAAATGCAGCTGATCTTGAGACCATGACTGTTGGTTTTGAGTCTATGTTAGGTAGTGGTGATAAGGCACTTAATATGATGAAGGACCTTACATCATTCACTGCTAAAACCCCATTTCAGCTTGATGATGTAGGAAGCGCAACAAAATCACTTTTAGCATTTGGTACGCAGGCTGAAGAAACCATTCCAACGCTTAAGTTCTTAGGAGATATCTCTGCCGGCGCCAACGTTCCACTAGGAGAGATGGCTCAGATCTATGGTAAGATACAAACCAAAGGAAAGGCTATGACTGAAGAGCTTTTACAGCTGTCAGAAAGAGGTATTCCAATTATAGATGTGCTTGCTAAAAAGTTTGGAGTCGCAAAAGATGAGGTGTTTGAAATGGCCTCTAGATCTCAAATAGATTTTAATACGGTTAGGGAAGCTTTAAAGGGCTTAACTCAAGAGGGTGGAATTTTTGAAGACCAGATGAAGAAACAATCTGAGACTTTGAAAGGCTTGTTTTCAACCTTAAAAGACAATATTACTCTTTCACTTGGCGAAATTGGTGAATCCTTGGTAAAAACTTTTTCAATTAAGAAGCTAATGTCCGGGGCAATCATTGCAATTGACAAAATGAAGAACAAGTGGATTGCACTATCTGAAGAAACAAAGAAAAGAGTTCTATTGATGGCCGCTCTTTTTGCAGCTTCCGGACCGCTTCTAATTGCTTTTGGTGTTGTAATTAAAGCTGTTGTACTGCTAAGTAAGGTTTTCACCTCAAAATTCTTCATGATTACAGCGCTTTTCGGATCAGTAGTAGTGGCAGGTCAATGGTTTGTTGATAACTGGACCAAGATTAGTCTTGGAATTGAGAACGTTACTATCTCTATCGGATCTGCATTTTATCAAATGGGGCTTTCAATAATGAAAGCTATCAGAGAAGTAATACAGTTCATAATCCGGAAGATTCCTCCAGTGGCTTTGGCTAAGCTTTTTGGCATTGATGTTGATGATTGGGCTACAGAGGTTATTGGTATTGATAGTACCATTGCTAAGATGGAGGCTACAATCAGTAATGGTCAGCAAGCTTTAAAAAAAGGAATCAATAAATACAATGAGATTGATTTCACATCTATTGGAGAAAGCGCTCAAAACGCTCTGAAAAAAATTAAAGAAAGTATAGAACAATTATTTGGTATCAGGTTTGACCAGCTAGGCGCACAGGCTCTTAATTCATGGAACAATTTTGTTGATGGATTGGTAGCTGGCTCAGAGCTAAGTTCAGAAGCGCTTAAAAAAGCAAGAATACTTGAGTTTGGTGAAGGAATCGGTAAGAAAAACTTAAGTCTTGATTTAACTCCGAAGATGGATTTAACTAAAATGTATGTTCAAGTACCGGCCTTTATCGAGAAAACTAAGGAGATGAGTAATGCAATGATGATTGCTACTGATATTGGTAATACGTTCACGAATTCATTTGGTCAAGGGATGGCTAATATAATCGTTCAAGGAGAACGAGTTATTGACGTTTTTAAAAATATTGGTCGACTTTTGGCTTCTTCAGTTATTCAGAAAGGTTTGTCAATTCTTTTAACGGGAGGTTTAGCAGGTGATGGGCTTTTTGGAAGTGGGGGCGGCATTTTAGGTCGCTTATTCTCCGGATTAGGATTCGCAACAGGAGGAATACCCCCTGTTGGAAAAGCATCGATAGTTGGTGAAAGAGGTCCTGAATTATTTATACCTGGTGTAAGAGGAACTATAATTCCAAATCATCAAATAGGAGGCTCCTCAGGCGCAGGAGTAGGAATGCTTTTACCTATATCTATCAACTTAAACGAAAGAGTTCTTTATAACGCTCTTGTTAAGGTTCAGCAAAAGATCAATAAATAATGTCTTATGGTTCTTACCGACATATTATCCATCAAGCTCTTTCAGGGGATACAACGGATACTTTTCGTTTCGAAATTCAAAAAAAGGATTTTTTAGGTTCTTCTGTTGAATGGAAGGGAAGCGCTGAGCGTGGTGTCTTTTCTCATCATTGGGATGAAATTGATCCAGACGACATATACAGCAACCCTGTTCAGAAATCTGAACTAGAGTTACACTGTATTATTCAGAACAGCTCTGATTTTAGTGTGTTAGAAGAGATATTTGGCGCTGATGAAGATGAATTTAGGATGGTAAAAAAAATCAATGGTGTTCAGGTTTGGGAAGGAAAGGTTATTCCTGGGTTATTGAGACATCAAGAAAGAAACTACCCTCTAGTCATGAGCGCTGTAGCAAAAGATTTAAGTTTTCTAAAAGGAGAAGATTTTCCTTTAGAAGATAACAGAGAGACTGTCATTACTACTTTATCGCAGCTTCTCCCTTATGAAATGCCAATTCACACTTATACATCTTGGCAAACAGTTGATATGGCAGTTACAGACGACTTTCTTAATGAGCTGTATCATGATACTATAGTTTTTAGAACTATTGATGGTTCTTCATCACTTTCGGAAGAGCCCTGGAGTAAATTTGAAGTAATAGAGGCTATTGCTAAAGCAGGAAAGCTGATAATAATTCAGGGTTCAGGCCGGTGGAATATATATCAGCTATCAGCGCTGGGAGATCCTACCAGTGTAAGAGAATTTATATACAATTCAGCCGGGGTTCTTCAGTCCAATTCACTAGTTGATATCACTACGGATGTAGATCGGCAATCTTTATACATCTTACCTTCTTCTGTGAATGAATATAAAGAGGCTTTAAAAGAAAGCAGGTTTGTTTTTAAACATCAATCCGGGTCTTCTGAGGTTGAGTTCAAAAAAATACCTGGTACGGTATATCCCGGGGGAGCTGTTGATACTGTAGATGATGAGTATTACTTAGCATCACAACCCTTTACAGGTAATGGAGATGAAAAACTTAAGTTCAATGGCAGGATTGATCAGAATGTTAATTCAACTTCTGGACAAGATTCCTTTATATCTATTACTATTGGCGACTACTTTCTTAATGATAACAGCGTTTGGAAAAATGAATATACTGGTTTAATTGAAGGGCGTGCTGATGAGTTAGATATAAACACAACAACAGGCGAGATACAGTTTTTCGTAGACGTTTTTGGTGATTCTTTTGAAAACAATAAACCAGTTAGATTAACTACATCTGGTAGCATTCCGGACGGATTTCAAGAGTTCAAAACATATTATATAGTAGAATTAACAGACGGACCTACTTCAGACCAGAAAAAGTTCAAACTCTCATTAACCCCGAACGGATCCGCAGTAATTCCTGAGGATGATGGAGTAGGTACTTTATATTGTCATCTCATCCAAATCGATATCGATCTTTTCATCTCCTCTGGGGTTTCAACAGGAAATATTATTGATATACTCACTAGCGATATACCCGATTCTGCAGAGGGAAATTTAGAAATTTACTTACCTGCTTTTGCAGTTGGTGATTTTAATTCCGTTTACTGGTTTAATGTAAGTGCGTCTATTGAAAACCCCACGCTTGCAGGAGAAGAGATTGAATACAGATTAACCCAAGACGGAATTTATAGCTTTAAAAAAGGAAAGGATGATATTCAGTCGGTTTACTTTGGAGATGGGCCATTCGACTATTCCAGATCTTCATATAGGTATAGTGCTGCAATATCAGACGTAACTTATAATGGATATTGGGAAAGAAGGGATGGATCGATCTCAGCAAGCTCACATGCTAATTTATGGTTAAAAGAGGAGTTAGATTTAAGGAGGTCTGCAAGAAGAGATCTTCAATCGCAGTTATATGGTACTTTTAATGTAAATAAGATTCTGGCTTATGATAATATGTATTTCTTCTTTTTAGGTGGTTCGCAGGACGGTTACAACAATCTAGTAAATGGCGTTTTTTTTGAATTAAATATAGAGACGGATGGCTGATAGTTTACAAACCATTATTCGCAGCAAGAAAGATTCTGTCTCCTCAGGCTCAAATGGAGGGTCTGGAATACCAACCGGAGAGTATTTTTCTATAAGCCAAAATTTAGCTGAAGGTGACGTTGCTACTTTACAGGACAATCTTGATTTAGTTCCTGGAGAAGATGTACAAGCATGGGATGAACTTCTTGATGACATTTCCGCAAATTTAACAGCTTCCGTTGATGAGCTTAATTATTTGGATGGGGTTACGGGATTAGTTCAGGATCAGTTGGATGATCTAGAATCTTCCATCTTAAAAAACCACTTAGCTGTTGATTTCCTAACTGCTGATAAAGTAAGCAAAGGACAGTTTTTGCAATTAATAGCCGGTGATGCTCTTTCTATTGATGATGAAACAGAACGTTTGTTAGGTGGGGATTTAAGTTGGACGCTTTCACTACTATATAATGCAACCAACTTGCAATTATCAGGAAGTGAGTTGAATACGATTCAGGATATTGATCCGACAGCAAGCCCCCTATTTTCAAGTGTAAACACAGGGCAGGGAAATAATGAATTGTATCCGATGGATCAAGCTGTGCGTTCTACTGATCCTGTAGTATTTAATACTGTTGATACAGGGCAGGGCGCTAATGAATTGTACCCAATGGATCAGGCTGTTAGGTCTACAGACTCCGTTGACTTTGATGCTATCACAACGGTCAATGACATTAATATAGGTGGAGCTTTAGACGTTGCTTTGAACGCTTTAATTGGTGGAAATGTAACGATTACGGGTGATTTGATTGTTAATGGCAATCAAGTAATTCAGAATACTGAGACAGTTGAAGTAGAAGATAACATCATGCTCCTAAATAAAGGGGAAGCAGGCTCTGGTGTTACTGCAGGCGCTTCCGGGCTTCGGATTGATAGAGGAACTTCCGATGACTTCATGTTTCTTTTTGATGAGATACGGAACCGGTTTGTAGTTGGCACAGGAAGTGATGAAACAGCTCCTTCAATTGCAGCTTTGCAAGTAGTAGCTACCCGTGAAGATGCTCCTACAGATGGTGGTGTGGCATTTTTTAACGCAGCTACAAATCGCTTTGAAACAGGAGATATCACTTCAGATGGTAATGATGTGTTCTTTGGTTCAGGAACTGTTGGAAGTGATCACTTTGCATCACAATTAACAGGATGGAGGATTGATTATGCAGGAAGTGCTGATTTCCGTTCTATTTTTGCCGATGAATTACGGGTGCAAGCATTTACAGCAGATGTAGCTCAGGCTTTCCGGGGCTCCAGGTTCTTAACAAAATCATTCGGAACATTAGCGGCTACCTTTACAGTACCAAATGCAGTAGGTCAAGCCGGAGCGCTTACAGTAAGAGATGTAGAAGGGTTTGCAGGCTATTCTGTCTTTGAAGAAGATGACATTGTTCTCATTCCAATTATGGATACTTCAAATAGCAGTTTATTTATTGGCCGAGCCTGGGGAGAGGTTACAGGATATACGGATAACCAAGACGGAACCCAGACATGGACGTTTGAACTCCTGAATGCAGGAACTGTAGATACCACAGGAATGAAAGCGTATACAGGAAATGAAGCGCTTTCTTTTGGATCAATTGCTGCTCCGTCCGGATTCATTGAAGACACCGTCCTTGACACTCAAGGTTCACCATATAGCCGTGTAGTTACCTGGACCACGAACCCATGGACACCCGCAAATTATACAGTACAAACTCAAATAGGGAATTTGGCAGGTCTTACCATTAATGGTCAAAACCTGAGTGGTTACGGCGGATATTTTAAAGACAATTTCTATGTGGAGATGGCCGGAGGGTTGGGATACTTTGGAAAAGGAGCGGACGGCGCAAATGATGACGGTTTTTACATTGATGAAGATAATTATTGGCTGATAAACCAAGGCTTCAAGGTTCAAGTTGGAGGAAGTGATCTGTCAACAAATCTTTCCAACATTAATACCGATATTTTCAATATAGAGAATGAGATTGACGGTGTTGATGCTGCTATACTTGATATTCAAAGCGATCTAATCAACTTGTTCTTAATAAGTGATGGAGCCTATTCAGGAATACAGGCTCTGGCAGGACAACTAATCCTTAGTACGAACCAGGATGGAAAGATTACCCTCGTCCGATTAGACTCAACCGGGGAAGAATCTATCATAACAATTGCCGGTGATCAGGTTAATATTACAGCAAATTCTTCATTTACGGCGCTTTCATCCTCAGTTAGTGATAACGCTCAAGCGATCATAGATCAATACACCACAGTTACTCAGGACATTGCAGACGCAACAGCCGATTTTTTAACAGGCACTCAGATAACTACTCAAATTAATGGGGCAGTTGCAGGTTTGGCTACAGAAGTATATGTAGGAGATGAAATTGCGACAGCAACAGCAGACTTTCTTACAGCGGCGCAAATTACAACAGAGATTAATAATGCAACGAACGGATTAGCAAGTGAGACGTATGTTAATACAGCCATTTCGGGCTTAGCTGCAGAAACCTATGTTGATAATGAGATTGCAAGCGCCACTGCTAATTTTCTTACATCCGCTCAAATTGCTCAAGATATTACGGATGCAACAACTGGCTTGGCAAGTGAAACTTACGTAACGAATGCAACCGCTGGTCTTGCTTTAGAAACCTATGTTGATAATGAGGTTGCAACAGCCTCAGCTACGCTGTCTGCCTTAATCACTACCAATGAAAATGACATTACAACGGTAGAAGGATCTGTACTTGATCTTACTTCAGATCTTATAAACCTATTCTTACAAATTGACGGAGCGTATTCAGGGGTTCAGTTTTTGGCGGGACAACTAACATTAACTGTAGATGATAATGATAAAATTGCGCTGGTTCGATTAGATGCTACAGGAGAAGAATCTGTTATAAGTATTGCAGCTGATCAGTTAAATATCGATGCCACTACCACATTCAGCTCCGGATACGATCCTACGACGAAAGAGACTCCACAAGGTGCTCAGGATAAGGTTAATAGCTTACAAGGTGATTTAGATACTATTTTTGATAACGCTGTTCAGAACGGCACAACCATTATAAGCGGCGGGTTTATTGAAACCTCTTTACTAGATGTTGATGATATTTTAGCGCAGAACGCTACTGTAACCGGAGTGTTAACTATCGGAACCGGGGGAGAGTTTGATAGTGATATTTTAAACTTTGACAAAGACTCGTTCACATTAAGTGATGGTGATTTAGTAATCAACAGTATTCTTAAAAAGATATCGATAGACGGAGCTGTAAATATAACTAATGACACAGCTTTATCTTTTGATGATAATATTGAATCAGGAACATTTGTTGGTACGTTCGAGCCTCTATCTCCTTCAGAATCTGAAACTTTCAGTATTACTGTGGGTGACGGTGGATCATATTTCGATCAAATAAAAATTACATTTGATGGGTTTTCAAATCCATCCTTGCCTACCTATCCAGGAACTCAGGATTATGATGTTGCAATAGATATAAAAATTGAGGGGAAAAGAGTTAGTGATTCCGTATGGGAGACTATATCATTTTCACGATCGTTGGAAACGACTGAGACGTATCAAGATCCCTTAGCCGGCGCTGAACAAGATCCTGGGAGTTTAACATTGACGCTTGATTTAGACAGAGATGTATCAATAAAAAAATCTAGCAAGTATTCAGCTTATAGAATGAGCATCGAGAATTTTTCAGCGGATACATATTCGTTTTCGTCAATAAGACAAAGAAACGTTTCAAGAAGCTCTGTATTAAATAAAGGTGGGGCATTAGTTAATGAACTCCAGTTACAGGACAAAATTAAACTATATGCTGGAAGCCCTTTAGATTTTATTGAATTGGTTGCGGAGCAAGACTATGATGGTACTCAAGGAAATCAAGTAATTCTTAGAGCTAAACACTTTGTAAATGGTGTTTTTGAGGGAGTAACAGACTTATCAACACACCCTTCATAAAGAGATGAAAGTGTCAATAAAATACTGTCTTAAAGAGTTTGAAGAATCAGGAATGGAACTGAACAAAAACATATCATCATTCCTGACAAAATATCTATTGAAGGATTTTGGAACGTTGAGGTCTTCTGGAAAAGAGATTTTTTTATATTCAACAGCGCCATTTAGAATGGTTAGTAACTCTTTATCATCATCTCGATCAAGTTTAGCAATAACTACACTTTCTATATTTATATATGAATCGGTACTATCAACATACGTTCCAAAGAAAACACGAGCTACCTTTTCAGAATTTATAAAAATGCTGTCTGGTTTTTCTGAATCAATTCGAGAGACTATTGAAACGCTATCAACTCCAAAGCTTTCGGTCATAAAAGAATCAACGAGGAATTGTTCATTAAACTCTAAAGATTCTTCAGATGAAGCGGAGCATCCCAGTAGTAAAAGAGCGAACAGTAGTTTTTTCATAGCAAGTGATTTATTTAACAAAATATACGAACAATCCATTTAAAGTTACATCTCGAAACTGAACATAATATAGAGCAATGAAAGAAATAACAATTAAGATATCAGAAGTAACCAAGACAGCGCTTCAATTAAGCGATTTAATATCATTAAATGAACAACCCTTCAAAGGGCAAGGAAGGCGGTTATTATTCAAGTTGCAACCGGAGCTGAATTTCCTAAAAAATTCATCAAAGGATGATATTGAAGCAATTAAGGATAAAACTATATCATTAGGAGAAAAGATTGTAGCTCCGAAGCACTATCCGGATGAGTACAAAGACACGATTACAAAGCTTTGTGATGGAATTGTAGTAAAAGAGTCTCAGATTGAGAAATTATTAACGAAAAAATCAAAGAAAAATGGGTCTGCTAAATAGTATTCCAACCCCAACACTAAACTTTCAACCGTCGCTTCATAAAACACCTGAGGAACTGCTGTCCCACATGAAGGCGCTGGGTATTACGTTTGATCGTGGGGATGAGGCAAGTGAAATAGCTAGCTTCATTACTTCTTCTGAAGGTATAGACTATGCAGCCGCTAACTATCCAAGACCTAACTTTCAGGAAGGTATAAATAAAGGGTTTTTGTGTGAAAAGGAACTTCCTTCACTCCTTACTTATAATGAAGAGTTGGACAATCCAGTATGGACGAAATCGAGTGTTACTGTTGGAGCAAACTTTGAAGCCGCTCCAGACGGAACAGTTACAGCTGATTACATCTCGCCAAGCTCTGCTGGTAATGATAGAAGATTTCAAAGGTCCATTACAGTAACGGCAGCTACTTCATATAAGACTGTTTTATACGCCAAAGCATCAGGGATAAACTGGATTATAGTGTATGGTGTAGATTTTGTTTCAGGAACATTCTTTGACCTTGTTAATGGCGCTGTGGGCGATATGGGAAGTGCTGATTCAGCCTCTATTACACAACTTGCTAATGGTTGGTGCAGGATTGTAGTAGAATCTACGAGCACAAGCACAACCGGACAAATCTATGTTAATATTGCGGACGGTAACGGCTCCGACGCTGTTTCAGTAACAGGGGGTGTTTATTTCTGGGGTTTACGGCTGTTTTCGGGTACATATGATGGCTCATATATATCGAGTTCTGCATCGTTGATCACAAAAAATGATGATAACGCAAGGATATCAGGTGCTGAATTTTCCGCAAAGTATGGAGATGAACAAGGCACAATAGTATGCGATTTCAATATTCCAGTTAATGATCCAACTAACAATCAATATTTGTTTTCAGCAGATGATGGTACTTCTGCCGAAATGCTCCGTGCTTATATAAATGCTTCAGGGGATTTAATAATATCGGTTGTGAGCTCGTCAAGTGAATCGGTAAGTTTGAATATGGGAGCCATTACAGCAGAAACTGACTATTCCGTTTCTATAACCTATGATTCTAATGGAATATCGGCCTCTCTAAATGGCGGGGCAATTTCAACTGATGCAAGCATTAGCCTTCCTTCTCCAGATGCTTTTGGGATTGGTAGAAAAACCTATGAAGATACAGAAATGCTGAACGGTACTATTGGACGGTGTTTAATTTTTAATCAGAGAGTTAGCGATGATTTGCTAAAATCATTTTCTAGGTTGTAATATGAAAAAGCGGTCAAATTTACTTTAGCCATTCATGGTTAAACTATGGTTAAAGTTGATGCAAGATTGTGAATGCTTTTGTGAGGAAAAACGTTGTTTTTGAAGCAAAAACCGCACTTGGAGTATATAGGAAAAGGTAAATATTTACCTCCCCAGGCTCATTGGTTTACAAATGGACAGCTAATTTAATTAAAATAGTTGGTTAGGCAAGAATTATTTTTTGTTTCCTCGAATAAGTAAACCTCTGAATCACATAAAATTCCCAACTACACCGACCTTTAGAATTATTGGCGAGCCAAGAACGTAATGAAATCGACGGCTCCGAAGGAGCAATCATTACATTCAGGCTGATTCATGAATATGTATCATACGAACGAAGACCTTTTGTAATGATTAGTCGATGTAATGGAGTTCGCGCCAATAATTCTTGTCGGGAGTTTTTGGTACTTTTGTCGGCACAAAAGTACATAAGCATGTATAAATTACCCGATAGTTATTAGAAACCCGGGGATAAATCCCCTTCTAGCTTATGTTCTTGTCTTAAACTCGTACATAAACAAGCAAGGACTTTAGTCCTGCTAACAACCGGGAAAGGATTATTCCTGCTTCGCAGACGCATTCGGATCACGCTCTCTTTTCCGTCTTAAATACTAAGGGCGAATTTTTCTACGATTATCAATATTAAACAGTCAACGAATCACCTAACATCTACAAGGATGACGTTTTCCTTTAGGCTATCAAAATTCCAAAAGCACCCAAAAACTTAGCCCGCTTTTTATGCTCCAAAGAACAGTCCTAAACCAATTGGTATTTACCAATCCATCGATCAAGGATTCCACTTTGCCGTGTTTTAAGGCATTATGTTTTGGCACGGAAAGCAAAAATGTGAAAAGCCATATCAATATCACCAGATAAAAACCAAAAGCGTTGAGAGTTGTCCAGCCTTCCATCCATGCAAGAACGCCTGAAGTTGCAAGTTCAATGCTCATAACAGGCATCACAATAATTCCGGTTCTCATAGAGTGATGTTTATGAAATCTGCTAAAATTTTCATCACTTATGAAGTGAAAAGATGGATAATGAGCAAGCTGCACATACCAAATTAAACCTGTCATAAAAAAAGTAGAGAAGGTGTTTATCAAAAAAATGGTTTCAAGTGACATCAAACAAGCTATTCGTTATTGTATTCCTTATTTTTGGCGATCTTATAACCAAAGTTTTCATTCTACGATTCACTTAACCTAAAAATGACTTTAAAAAGAACACATACCTGCGGAGAATTAACAGCCGAGAATATCGGTGACGAAGTAATATTAAACGGTTGGGTTGGCCCACGGCGTGATCTTGGTGGAGTGATCTTCATAGACCTTCGCGATAGGTACGGAATTACTCAAGTCGTTTTTACTGAAACTGATGAAAAAGTGCATTCCAAAGCGGAAGAGCTAAGGGCTGAGTATGTGATTGGCGTGAAGGGAAAAGTGATTACTCGTGGCGAAGAAAACATCAATCCAAATTTGGTTACCGGAGAAATTGAAGTAGAAGCTACAGATCTGATCTTTTATTCAGAAGCAGAAACTCCACCGTTTGAAATTAAAGATGGAATTGCAACCAATGAAGATGTCAGGTTAAAGTACCGATACTTGGATCTCAGACGTCCTGAATCTCAGGACAGGTTGATGCTCAGATCAAAATTTTATCAATCAGTGCGCTCATTTTATCACAACCTAGAGTTTGCTGAGGTAGAAACACCTGTACTTATGCGAAGTACACCAGAAGGAGCCAGAGATTATTTAGTACCCAGCAGAGTGAATGAAGGGAAATTTTTTGCACTTCCTCAAAGTCCGCAGACCTACAAACAATTGCTTATGGTTTCAGGGTTTGACAGATACTTCCAGATCGTGAAATGTTTTCGTGATGAAGATTTGAGAGCAGATCGACAGCCGGAATTTACTCAAATAGATGTGGAAATGAGTTTTGTGGATGAAGAAGATATTTACTCTACTCACGAAGCATTAATGAAAAAAGTATTTAAGGAAACGGTGAATTACGAGGTTGAAACACCCTTTCCAAGAATGAGATACGAAGACGCCATGAATACGTATGGCTCAGATAAGCCGGACATAAGATTTGGATTAGAATTTAAAGATTTCTCCGAGATCGTTAAAGATGCCGAATTTAAAGTGTTCTCTGGAACAGTTGCCAATGGCGGAGGAGTAATTGGAATCACTGTTCCCGGACAAGGAGAAATGGGGCGTGGTGCGATAGACAGGTTAACCGAACGTGTTAAAAAAGAAACAGGTGCAGGTGGTTTAATCTATATTAAGATGCAGGAAGACGGACCATTATGCAGCGTTGGAAAATTCCTTACTGAAGATATCGTTGCTGAAATGGTAGCAGCGTCGGGAGCTAAAAAAGGAGATCTCGTTCTAATTCTTGCCGGTCCAAAACCAAGTGTTCTTAAGCAACTTGGTCAGTTAAGGTTGATGATGGGTAAAGAATTTGGATTGATAGATGAGAATACTTATAAGTTTTTATGGGTAACTGAATTTCCTTTATTGGAATGGGATGAGGAATCAAGAAGATACCATGCTATGCATCATCCGTTTACATCGCCCAAAGAAGAGGACATGGAATTGATGGAATCTGATCCCGGGTCGGTTAAAGCAAGAGCTTATGATCTGGTACTAAATGGAAACGAACTTGGTGGCGGATCTATCAGAATTCATGATCAAAAATTACAACAAAGAGTCTTTGAATTACTGGGCATTGGTGAAGAAGAAGCCCAGGAGAAATTCGGGTTTTTACTTGATGCATTCAAATATGGCGCTCCTCCACATGGTGGAATTGCTTTTGGAGTAGACCGAGCGGTGATGTTGTTGACCGGAGCTAAAAGCTTAAAAGAAGTGATAGCTTTTCCAAAAAATCAAAAAGCTCAAAGTTTGATGGATAATAGCCCGGATGTAGTTGACAAGCATCAACTGGATGAATTACACATTCAGTTAAAAAAGAAGTTAAGCTGATGAAAACAGGCGGTATTGACGGGTGTAAAATTGGCTGGTTATTTATTTCTTTTGATGAAGGAAATGAAAGATGGGAAGTACTTGAAACCAAGAAGCAATTAGAAGAAAAATTTCTTGAAACAGATCGTGTTTTTCTTGATATGCCCATTGGTTTAGAAGATGAAGAATACACGCGTGAATGTGATGCTTTAATGAGAAAACTAGTGGGTGGGAGTTATTCTCCCAGCGTTTTTTCTCCGCCAATTCGTCCGGCGCTGGCCGCTCCCAGTTATGTGGAAGCTAATATGATCAGCTACGAATACACAGAGAAGAAGCTATCTCTTCAATCCTGGAACATTACACCAAAGATTCAAATGGTGGATGAATTACTAACTATTCATAAAGGACTTGAAGAAAAAGTACTGGAAAGCCATCCTGAGCATTTATTTCAGATCTTGAATGAGGGTGAGATCTTTCAAAAGAAAAACCTGAAGAAAGGCATAAAGCACCGACTTGGTTTGATAGAAGAAGAAGAGCCTGTTGTAGATGATTTTTTCCGTGATATTAAGGAAGAATACAGACGCAGTGAAATCGCTGAAGATGATATTGTAGATGCGATGGTGTTGGCTCTGTTTGCCAAATGGTCAAAAGAAAAACCTCTTAAAACAATTCCATCAGACGTTGAGAAAGATGCAATGGGATTACCAAAGGCTTATCACTTTATTTAACTAGTTTTGAGTTTTTAGTGTTGAGTTATGAGTGGTAACTCAACACTAAAAACTAACCATTTGAAACTCAGTTTAGGATTTTCTTGTACTTCACACCCGCTTTGTGAACATAATTTATTCCATTAAAAGCGGCTATTCGGTAAGCTTCACTATATGTTGGGTAATTTAATACATGATCAATAAAGTATCGGATATCTCCACCCAAATTCATAACTGATTGCCCTAAATGGATCAGGTCACTGGCTCTTTCACCAATAATATGAATGCCAAGTATTTTAAAAGTATCCTGATCAAAAACGATCTTAAGTAAACCTGTTTGTTGATTACTTACATCCCCTTGAGTGATATTTTTGTAATATGCACGACCTACGGCAACATTAAAACCTTTATTAATTGCCTCTTTTTGCGTGAGACCAATGTTAGAAATTTCGGGAATAGAATATATAGCAAAAGGAATTTGTTCAGGCATTTCCAGAGAATTATCCTCACGGAACATTTCGCAGGAAGCAATTCTTCCTTGTGAAAAAGAAGCTGAAGCTAATCTTGGAAAACCCGCAACATCACCGGAAGCAAAAATACTCTCCACTGAAGTTCGGAAAGTGCCATCCGTTTTAACAAAGCCATCTTTGTCAAGTTCTATGCCTACTTTTTCAAGTCCGAGTGACTTAGTGTTCGGTAGTTTTTTCCCTAAATAAAGTACATGCTCGGTTTCAAGGACATATTTTCGATCTTTCTCTTTATCATCTTTAAGGGAATGCATTACTTCAACTGAGCCTCGAAGATCATTAATTCCGATTGAAAGATCTCTGACTTGCTCAATAATTTCTATGGAATTATCTGCCAACACTTTATCTAATTCAGATCTAATGTCCTGATCTAAAAAAGGAAGAAATTCAGAAGTATAACTAAGAATAGTTATTCTGGTTCCAAGTGATGCAAACGTTGTCGCGTACTCAAGGGCGTTAATCCCACTACCTATTACCACCATTCTTCTCGGAATATGAGTTAGAGAAAGAACAGAATTATCATCTAATACAATGTTATGATCAACTTCAAATCCACCGGGAGCTTTATTATAGCTGCCTGTAGCGAGCATAATATATTCAGCCGTAAATTTCTTTTTTCCACCTTCATGATCCTTTACTTCAACTGTATGTTTGTCAACTAAAGAACCATAACCTCTGTAAGTATCTACTTCATTTTTGATAAGGTCATTTTCAACTTTTTTGTTTTTACTTTCCAGAATTTGATCTTTATAAGAAAGTAAATCTCCCATCAAATATTTAGTGTATGGCTTTTCTTTTGCTTCTTCAGGAAATTGGTTTTGATAGCGTTGAATAATTCTTGATGTTTCCCTAAGTGCTTTACTTGGTACCGTGCCAGAATTTATCCAGGCTCCACCTAAATGTTCTTGATTGGCTTCAATAACGAGTACTTTTTTATCAAATTTTGAACTTTGCATTGCACAAGAAAAACCTGCGGGGCCGCTTCCAAGGATAATTACGTCGTAGTCGTACTTTTTCATAGTTACTTAAAATGAGAGTGAGCTTCAAAGATACTCGATTTTTAATCCTAAATCAGATATAGTATAGTATAATAGTGTAAACAAATTGCTAAGATAGACACTATATATATGTATAAGAACGAAATTGACTGCGTCATTGCTTATTTTACTACTCAGAAAAGATGGCATCAAATTTGTAGATGCATAATAACAGAAATTTAAATTAACAAAGAGGAATCATGGCTTACGAACTACCTGAATTACCATACGCATATAATGCATTGGAACCTCATTTTGATGCAAAAACGATGGAAATCCATCATACTAAGCATCATCAAGGATATACAAACAAAGTAAATGCCGCTCTTGAAGGGCATGCATTCGCAGATCTTGAAATTGAAGAAGTACTTAGCAGAATCAATGAAGTGCCTGATTCAGTAAAGCAAGGTGTAATTAATAATGGTGGAGGTTATGCAAACCATAAGCTTTTCTGGTCTATTCTTTCGCCAAATGGTGGTGGAAATCCGGACGGAGATATTGCTACTGCTATAAACGAAACTTTTGGAAGCTTTGATGCATTCAAAGAAGAATTCAGTAATGCTGCGGGAACACGTTTTGGCTCTGGTTGGGCTTGGCTTTCAGTAGATGGAAGTGGAAATCTGAAGGTGCATTCTACCGCAAATCAAGATAGCCCCTTCATGGATGGGTTGACTCCGATTCTTGGATTGGATGTTTGGGAGCATGCATACTATTTAAACTATCAAAACCGACGCCCTGACTATATTTCAGCATTCTGGAATGTGATCAACTGGGATGAGGTAAACAAAAATTATAAAGACGCGAAATAATCTTTTAAAGAGATTCGTATCTTAACTCCAACTTAACAGGAGAAATTATGCAATTTGGATTTGGAATAGGTCCCGACACTTCATGGATGAGAGAAGAGCTTACACAATTTGGTGTAGAAGAACTCAAGACCCCGGAAGATGTAGATCGTGCAATGAAGGAATACAAAGGAACCATGCTAATGGCGATTAATTCTGTATGTGGCTGTGCAGCCGGAAATGCTCGTCCAGGGCTGGGAATTGCTTTAGAAAATTCTGAAGCAAAACCAGATCATATGGTTACTGTATTTGCTGGTCAAGATAAAGAAGCTACAGCGCATGCCAGAGCTTACTTTAGTGAATACCCACCTTCTTCACCGGCGTTTGCATATTTTGTTGATGGAGAGATCAAAGCAATGATTCCCAGACACAGAATAGAAGGTCGCACAAGTGAAGACGTTGCAAATGATCTGAAAATGGTTTTTGAAGCTTTTGGTAAAGAAAAAGAACAGAAGTAAAAAAGCTTTAAATAGTAAACTTTATAACCCTGAGTTCGTAAGTTCTCAGGGTTTTTTTTGATATTAAGTTTAAAGAATAAATTTTATTGCCGATAACTCCGGTTATACAAATGTTAGGAGATTGATGAAAAAAGCGATCATTGTTGAAGATAATTTATTGATCTCGGTCATTTACAGACATTATCTTGAAAAAATGAAATATAAGGTTATTGACGAAGTAACCACAGGAGAGAGAGCTGTTGAGATATTACGAACTCAGGATGTAGATCTTATCCTCATGGATATAATGTTGGATGGAGAAATAAATGGAATAGATGCCATGAGTGAGATCAGAAAATTCACAGCCAGTCCGGTTATTTTTGCAAGCGGTAATTCTGATTCAATAAGCATGAATAAAGCCGCAGAAATATCTAATTCGGTTTTCTTGGTAAAGCCGGTGACAGAGTTCGACTTTATTCAAGGTGTTGAAAAGGTGTTAGGTTTTAAATCTTTAGCTTGATTATTTACCACTACCAAAGTCTACTTCTTTACCATCTTTGAAAATTCTAAGTCCGTCAGGATTGCTTTTGGTTCCGTTTGGTCCGAATTCAATTACACGGGCGGCAAGTTCTTCTTCGGATTTTAGTTCTCCAACCTGTCTGGGCTCATCTTTATGAAAAGAATCCACATGTAAAGTTTGGGTTGGAAAAGCGAATTCAACTCCTACTTCTTGTGCCAATTTTAGAATTTCCAGAAAGAAATTATGCTTTTGCTGTAATTCGGTACTCCAGTCGGGCACTTTAAAGAATACATAGATCATTACATCTAAAGAATGAGCCCCAAAGGCATTAAAATGAACTTCATAAAAATCCTGACGAAAATGAGAGTTCGATTTAACAATTGCTTTAATGCCTTCTACAAAAGCTTCCATTTGTTCAGGTGTTGTAGAATAAGTCAGATTTAATGTAGTACGAAGTCTTCGGTATTCTCTTAACCCCAAATTGTCCACTTCATTATTAGATATATTTGAGTTTGGTACGCTTACCAATGAGTTGTAAAAAGTGCGAATACGGGTTGATCTGAAACCAACTTCTTCAACAGTTCCCTCCACTCCTGCTACTTTTATCCAATCACCAATTCTAAATGGTTTATCAACAAAAATAGTTACAGAGCCAAAGAAATTTGCTAATGTATCACGCGCAGCCAAAGCTACTGCAAGTCCACCTATACCAAGTCCTGCTATTAATGAAGCAACATTATAGCCGTTGTTTTGGAGTATTAGAATTGCTCCCATAACCAACACGAAGAATCTGAGAGTTTTACGAATCAGAGGTACAAGTTGATCATCCAGCTTAGTTTCGGTTTTGGAGGTCAAAACTCCTAGATACTTTGAGAATACATCCGATAAATTATAGAATAACCAAATGAAGCCAACAGAAACGGCGATTTCTAAAACCAAAGAGAGATAATGATTTACAGTAACTGAAAGTTGGAGGTTTGTAAAAGTTGCCAACCAGAAAAACATCATAAAAATAAATCCGGAAGGTTTATCTATTCCATCGATGAGATCATCATCCCAAGTAAACTTAGTTTTTTTAGCTAACCTGTGGATATAATTATCTAAGATAAACTCAAATATCTTTCTAAGGATCAATCCAAACAAAAGCCAAATAAAAACAGCGATGTATTGCCATAATTGTATTCCAAACCAATCTTGTTTTAAAGAATCAGGCAATTCTCCAATAACAGCTTCAACCAATGATGAAAAGGCTTCTCTGTAAAGGAGAGGGATCTGATTAATTGTAGCTTCCGAGAAAATCCACTCGTTATTCTTTTTGATAAGATAAACTTCAGGAAGTTCATCGAATAAAATATACTGTTGTAAGCCAGAAAGACTGTCAACGAAATCTTTGGTATTTGGGATGGCGTCATATTCAACCAATAAGCCTCTGGCATCGAGAACATTTTTTAATTCAGTGGCAAGTTCAATACGTTCATCAAGGCTGCCATCGTGTATTTTCATGGTTGATGCCGCTTTTACTAGGTCAGTATGACCTGTTTGTTGCCAATGCAAAAAAGTATGAACTGCTTTTTGTGGAGTTGTCAAAGAATTGGTTACTTCATTTTGGTATGCAGAAATTGAGATAGGTAACAGAAACAGTATGAAAGACAGCAATGGAAAGAAAGAACGCTTTATACTCATAATCAGATCAAGTTTTTAGATGCCTTTAAAATTAAGAATGTTTCAGGCGCATTAAAAGGTGAATTAAAAAAGAAAACAAGTAACAAAAAACTTAAAAAGCCGTAGCTTCATTAGCTGAGAATTCGAATATATAAACGGGCAAACGAAGAGTGATAACAAAAAACTCTTACATATTAATATTACTGGGTATTTTGGGTTTTACAGGGTTTGTATTTCTTAGACCTTACACCGATTTCTATGCGGGGGAGCCTATTTCTGAAAGTAGAAATGAGGTGGAGTTAAAAGTTGCTCAGCTATCTCAAGTATTTGGGTTTTCCTTAGATAGTTTGGAAGTATTTACTTCAAGAAAGCAACACAACAGATATTTTGATGAAATAAATGACACGCTAAACGGACGCTTTACTCCCTTTGAATTAAATCAAAGAGACAGAAACCTGCAATCCTGGGTAAGTGTAATTGGGAAAAAAGGAGCTGTTAGCGAAACTATAATTAATCCCGGAACGCTATTTGAGTCTTATGGAAGATTTAAGATGCGTTTTTCAAATTCGGGAAAAGTGAGCAGGCTTTCTTCTAATGAATTTGCTCCAAACCCAACTTTTTTAAAGGGAAATTCTCCAATAGAAATTGCGGAAACGATAGTTGGGGATATTCTTGGCTACGACCTGAGTATGTATAAATTTTTAAGCTCAGACAATGATACGAGTTCAATTGTTCAGGAAGACCAAAATCTGGAAACACCAAACGAGGTAGCAAACAGTTCATTCAGTTCTGGTTTGGTTTTCAACTGGATCAGAAAAGGTGATAACTATAGTCTTCCAAACACTTTATCTATTAATCTAGAGTCGGTAATTAAAGAGCATGAAGATGAGGATACTTTTAGTACTGAATTTGGATATAAGATCAATTCTTTTGTAGCTAAAAATGAGTTTGAACCTGAAAATTTCGAAAACACTTTTACTCCTCAGGCTACTACTTTTACTTTCATGTTTTTTGGGTGTTTGATTTTAATAGTAGCGTGTGCATTCACAGTTGGTATAAAAAACATCTTTAAAGGAAAAGTTGAGTGGCGAAGAGCCTTGTTCATGTTCGCTTCTGTAGGTATTGGTGTTTACGGATGGCAGGCACTATACGCTATGAGTTCATTAATGCCATTTTATGAAAATACAGTATTAATTGGTGCTGCAATTAATAGTTTAATTTTTGGTTTAGCGGTTGGTTTGTATATGGCTTTAGCTTATGTAGCATGGGAAGCATTGGCTCGTTCTCAGAAACACCGGCAACTAGATGTAATTGACGCCTTATGGCAGAGGAAATTTTTTGTAAGAGAAACCGGTTCGGGTCTTATACATGGGTTTGCGCTAAGCGGGATCGTGATTGGACTCTTCAGTCTGATGGTTTATGCGCTGAATTTATACTTCTATCAAGCTGACAGTCAGTTCGGATTTACTGAACCGAGCAATGAATTTCAGTTGCTGACTATGAATATGAGCAGCTGGACTACAACCTGGTTAGTGGTTTTTGTACAAATTGGATTTGTTTACGGGTTGGTTCATCATTGGTTTAGCAACAGATGGGTTGCTTTGATACTAAGTATATTATCCAGTGCTTTATTTGTTTCTACTTTAGGCAGATTGATTGGAACGAACGGAGAATTTTTTCAAGACTACTTAATCTTTTTGGTGATCTCAATAGTAACGATCCTTGGTTATCGTTTCTATGGAATTCTTACTGTTTTAACAGCATGGTGGATATTCGCGATTACTTATATGATAACTCCATATTGGAATTCACCAAGTATTGAAGTAGCGTATATTTCGTGGGCACAGGCAGGTATATTAGCTATACCCTTAGTTTATGGATTGATAGCATATCGACTTGGAAAACCTCTTTCAGAAATAGGAGATTATGTTCCTGAATATGAAGAACGAATTTCGCAACATTTAAGAGTAGAAAGAGAAATAGAAATAGCCAGGGAAAGTCAATACAAGTTGATGCCTGTAAAACCACCACAGGCAGAAGGTTTTGACGTTCATGGTTTCTTTCTTCCTTCTTTTGAAGTAGGAGGAGATTATTTTGATTATGTATTAAGCGAAAATGGAGATGGTTCTGCAAAAGCACTTACAATGGTGGTTGTAGATGTTTCCGGGAAAGCTATGCGGGCGGCTATGCCAGCTATTTTTACCAGTGGATTGCTTCTATCCAGAATGAAAGAAGACTCCCCCGCTCAGATACTCTCTGAAGTAAGCGAGCCTATATTCAGTAGAACAGATAAGCGAACATTTATAACATGTGCAATGGCACGATATGATCTTGCTACGAAAATGCTTACAGTTGCAAATGCTGGACATTGCAAGCCCATTTTAAAGAGAAATGGAAAAGCTGATTTTATACAAACTCCTGATCCAAAATTGCCTTTGGGAATCAGTCCGGATGTGAAGTATCAGAATTTGGAATTCAAACTTAAGAAAGGTGACTTTTTCTTGTTATACTCTGATGGGTTACCGGAAGCTGCTAATGAGGAAGGAGAATGGTTTGGATTTGATGAAGTTCCTGCTCTTGTGGAACGGATTGATACAGATAACCTTTCTGCTAATGAAATAGCACAAGAAATTAAACGAACAGTGCAAAAATTCAGTAATTATCAGTTAGCTGATGATACCACTGTAATTTGCTTAAAAGTATAACTAATAATAAACGCCGAAAATCATGGCTCAAGAAACAGATTTCTCATTCAACGTACCGCCGGAGTTTGAGAAAATAACAAAAAATATACGCTTCATTATTGTAGGCGCTATAGCGGTGATAACAATATTTTCTTCCTTTTTTACCGTAGAAACTGAAGAGGTTGGCGTAATCATGCGTTTTGGTAAATATGTAGGAGAAGCAAGACCAGGATTAAACTTTAAGGTTCCTTTTATAGATCAGGTAGAGTATGTTCCTGTTCAAAGACAATTGAAGCAAGAGTTTGGATACAGAACAACATCTGCAGGTGTAAATTCTTCTTATCGAAAAGCAGGATATGGTGGAGAATCATTAATGCTTACCGGTGATTTGAATCTTGCTGATGTAGAATGGGTAGTTCAATTCAGAATTAACGATCCCTACAATTACTTATTCAAAGTTCGCAATGCGGATGAAACACTTAAAGATATTTCTGAAGCTGCAATGAGACAGATTGTAGGAGACCGAACAGTTAATGAAGTTCTTACCGTTGGTAGAGCTGAGGTGGCTAGTGAGGCAGAACTCATTATTCAGTCAATAAGTGATGAATATGAACTTGGAATCAAAATTGAGCAAGTTGTTTTACAAGATGCTAACCCACCGGATCCGGTAAAACCATCATTCAATGGTGTGAATGAAGCAGAGCAGCAACGAGAAACATTGATCAACCAAGCTCGTGCTGATTATAACAGAGTAATTCCACGTGCTGCAGGTGAGGCTGAACAGACTATTCAGCAAGCAGAAGGTTATGCGCTTAATCGTGTAAACACTGCAGAAGGTGAAGTTTCTAAATTCAATGATCTATACTCAGAATATATTAAAGCACCGGAAGTAACTAAGACCAGAATTTTCTTAGAAACGATGGAAAATATTTTGCCAAAAATGGGTCAGAAGATCATTACTGATGAAAAAGGAAACAACGTGATTCCATTGCTTCAGTTACAGATGGATGGCGCCAAAGTAAAAAATCAAAACAACTAAGAGGTAAATAGAATGAAAGATATAAAAGGAATAGGACTTTTAGTTGTGTTAGGAGTTATCGGCTTTGTGCTGATGAATGCTTTATTCATTGTTGATGAGAAAGAGCAAGTTATAATTACACAGTTTGGTGATCCTAAAGGAGATTCTATTACGGATCCGGGATTAAAATTTAAGATTCCATTTTTACAGAAGGCGAACTATTTCGAAAAGAGATATCTCGAATGGGATGGTGATCCAAACCAAGTGCCGACTAAAGACAAAGTATTTATTTTTGTAGATACGTATGCAAGATGGCAGATTACTGACCCGCTTAAGTACTTTGAGCGATTAGGAAATGAACGTGGAGCTCAGTCCAGATTGGATGACATCTTAGATGGTGAAACACGAAATGCGGTAGCATCTCACGACTTGGTAGAGTTAATCCGCTCTTCAAATCGGGAAGCCGAAACAGAAGGTGTGATTGCCGATATTGTAAACGATTCGCTTGAAAATATTCAGGTTGGTCGTGATCTGATTCAGGAGAAAATTCAGGAACAGGCTAATCTAAGAGCAGAAGATCTGGGAATTGCGGTACTTGATTTCAGGTTCAAACGAATTAATTATGCCGAAGAAGTTCGTCGTACAGTATATGATCGTATGATCTCTGAGCGTAATAGAATTGCGGATAAATTCCGATCTGAAGGACAGGGTGAAGCATCCAGAATTAATGGTGAGAAAGAACGTGAATTGAAAAGAATTCAATCCGAGGCTTTCCGCGAAGCCGAAACCATTCGAGGTAGAGCAGATGCAAGAGCCGCTGCTATTTATAATGATGCTTATAACAAAACGAGACAGGCACGAGATCTATACTCATTTGTTAAAAGTATGGAAGCGTATGGCCGAACCATTGATAAGGAAACTTCACTTATAATTTCGACAGATAGTGAGTTTTACAGATATCTAAACTCAATAGACTAACAGACTTTTTTAAAGTTTAGAAAACGAAAGCGAGATCATTCAACGGTCTCGCTTTTTTTATGTTTAAAGTTTTTTAGAAAACTCTCATCCAGTTCAATTTTTCCGGAAGGATTCAACTTTCTGGCATAAAGAAGAATACAGATCAGAATAAAAGCCATTCCAAGAACTCCGAGCAATCCTGCTTCGGGACCAAATTTTCCTCCGGTCCACAAATCAGGGCCAATTTCGTTGGTTTGCAAGACCGATCTTCTCCCATCAAGCCCACTAACAGGTAAACCGTAAACTCCTCCCATCACCCAGTTCCAAGAAAAGTGAATTCCAATGGAAAGAGCTAATCGCCCGGTTAATAAAAGGGGAATCGCCAGCATAAACCCGGCTAGGACAATATTGAATGTAGAAATCGTGGTTGCATTAGGATTGCCCGCATGTGCAAATCCAAATAATACGGAAGTAAGAAGAACGGCTATCCACGCAGATTGAGCAGGAGAAATTTTTCCAATAGTGAAACCTTCAGCCAGGTTTTTGATCGGATATCCGCGAAACAGTAGCTCTTCGTAAAATCCAACTGAAAGCATTGTTAGAAAGTAGGTGAATGCTGACCAAGCCCACATTTCAGAACCTGCACGCTCCCATCCATATCCAGTAATTTCGAGCCAAGAAAAGCCGTATTCAAACGAGAAGATGATGCCCTGTGCCAAGAAAGCAATTAAAACACCCAAACCAAATTCTTTCCACCAGACCTTATTTAACGCCAATCCGATTCCGCTCATCGGGCGTTTATCCATGCCTTTTATCACTAGAAAAGCAGCTCCTAAACATCCCGCTGAAACAAGAAGAGTTGCCATCCAGTTTTTGTCAACAAGTCCTGAAGGGGCAATCAACAAAGCAGAAAGGAAAATAAAAATAACTAACCGAACTCCTGCTCGGAACCGTTGCTCAGAATTGTTGTACAGAATATTCATGGTACTTTGTTTGTTATTAAAGTGTTCAATCCATTCCTTAAAATACTAACTATTAAAAGAACTACATCATTATGGAAAGATATGTTTTGCAAGCCGAGAAAGAAATTGTGGAAGAAATATTTGAAGTAAACTCTACGTCGAGCTCACTATTTGAGCCTTCTTTTAATGTGTTTCCCGGTTCGCCCATGCCGATAATTTACCACGATTCGATAAGAGAGATAAAGTCAGGGGTTTGGGGAATTAGTGCAGGGGATAAAAAAGTTACCACTTTTACTAAGCAAGAAGTAGAAGAGGATTCCATCAAAAAATTCGATTTGAAGCCTTGTTTAATTCCTGCAAGCGGATTCTATTTATGGAAGCAATCCGTAGATGATAAATATCCCTTTTATATAAGAATGTTAGGTAGAGAAGTACTTGGCTTGGCAGGATTGTTTCATGTGATAGAAGATAAGAGCGGTAAAAAATCTATTGAATTTGCGGTAATTACAAAAGCGTCAAATGTACTACTTCAGCCACTTGAACCCACTATGCCCTGTATTTTGGATCCGGAAAATTTTGAGCAATGGATAAAAGGAAATGAAAAAGAAGTGCTTCAATCGCAATTCAAAGACACACAATTAATTCCCGATTTAGCGGTGTACCGGGTTCCGGAATTGGTCAATGATCCTTCTAATAATTCTAAAGAATTGATACAAGCTATTCCTAAGTTGAGAGATACAGACTGAATAATATGTTTTGATTACAGGGGAGATTCGATTAATATCATTCTACCACAAATAAAGGAGGAATGATGGAAAAAAAGAATATGCTCTCATGGTTTGAAATACCTGTAAGGGATATTAAAAGAGCGAAAAAATTCTACGAAACTATTTTTAGTATTAAACTTGCCGGAATGGACATGGGAGATGAGTTTAAAATGGAAGTTTTTCCCGGCGATCAAGATTCTGTAAGCGGAGCGTTGGTATATAATGATTCGTGGTACAAACCAAGTAACACAGACGGACCATTGATCTATTTAAATGGAAATCCGGATTTGCAGACTGTTCAAGATAAAATTGAAGCAGCTGGTGGAACAGTTACGATCCCGAAACGACAAATTTCTCCCGATCATGGTTATATGGCTGTCTTTGAAGATACGGAAGGGAATAGAGTAGCATTGCATTCTGATAGCTAAAAACAGGAATTGTTTGGAAACTTTTGACATAGTAATGGTTATCGCCATCATCTTGTTTGCAAGGCTTGGGGTGCGGTTGGTGTACAGGTGGTACAATCAAAAAAATGAAGAGGGTCCGCCGGAAGTGTGAAGCAGGTTTACTATTGGGTGATCAGGCTGTCTTTTTGTTTCAGTGAAGCGAAATAGGCTGCACCCACAATGCTTGCTTCATTTTTGAATGTAGCAGGCTTAAGCTTGGTGTTGATCTTAATAAAAGGGAATGTCTTTTCTGGTTTTTTGCTTACTTGGCCACCGAGAATGATAAGATTTGGATGGAAAACTCTTTCATAGTGTTCTAGGCTGGCTTGCAATCTTTTAGCCCACGTCTTTCTTTTAATACCTTCTTCTTTTCGAGCTTTATTAGAAGCCTGTTGTTCAATAATAACACCTTTTACCTGCATTAAACCAAGTTCGGTGTTTGGTAACAAGATTCCATTATTAAAAATAGAAGATCCAACTCCGGTACCAACAGTAAGTACAATAGTAGTACCTTTTTGATTCTTCCCAGCGCCAAAAGTCATTTCAGCTAAACCTGTGGCATCAGTGTCATTAATTACATTAACACTACATCCGGTTATTTCTGAAAATAAGTGATCGGCGTCTGCATCAACCCAAGCTTCGTTTATTCTATTGGCGGATAATACAATACCTCTATTCATTGCCGCAGGAAAGGCACATCCGATTGGGCCATCCCAATCAAATTGCTTTACGATATCATGCATTTTGGAGATGAGCTTATGAGGACGGGTGTCTTCAAGCTCTCCCGTAGTTTTTTTCTTGGATATTATTTCTCCAAGAACGGTATTTACTATCGCTCCTTTTATTCCATAACTACCGATATCAATGCCAAGTACTTCCAAATTGCTAAATATACCTGTTAAACTTTTTTATCTTAGAAAAAACAAAAAATTCTCAGTTTTCTTTGTGGTTAAAAATTACTTCTCAACCATTACCCAGCCTTTATTCTCTACCATGTCTTTGGCATACTTCCATTTAATACCTTCTTTCACTTCACCAGTGGAGGTATTTTGGATGCTTACTTTATCATTTCGGCCTGGTTCGTCTTCAACTACAACAGGTTTACGCTTTACGTTTGGGCCCATTGGTTTTTGCTGATTTCCGTTCTGTGATTGACCGCCTTGCATTCCCATGTTAGTCGAGTCGGCCTGACTTGCTTTCATACGACTGGTATCAAATCTGGATTTTTGTTGCTGAGCTCGTTCAAGATTATCATTGTTAGCTTGACCTTCAGGAATCGATTTCCAAATGGTAGAAATCACTTCAGTATTGATCATCCCAATTAACTGCTTGAACATATCAAAAGCTTCACGTTTGTATTCAAGTAACGGATCTTTTTGACCGTACGCACGAAGTCCGATACCTTCTTTTACAGAATCCAACTCGCGTAAATGTTGCATCCACTTGTCATCAATTGTTGCCAGAACCGCGGTTCTTTCCAGAGCTCGTGCCACTTCTTTTCCTTCGTTTTCTAAAGCAGCGTCAACATCTACAACCACGCGCATTCTTTTAATGCCATCGGTAAAAATGACCTGAACTCTTTCAGGACGATTCTCGGCTTCACTTTCAGCAATTCTCTTCATTACTTCGTAAAGTGGTTTAGCCATGCGCTCTTCTTTCTGGCGATATACTTCCAAAGCTTTATCAATGATCTTGTCTACAAGCTCATCCGGATTCATTTTTCTCCAGGCTTCTTCATCAAACTCTACATCTACTGCAAGATTAATGAGAATTTCCTGATGTAGCCCTGAATAATCTCCAGCGGCAATATGGTCTTCAACCAAGCTTTCCACAAAATCTTCCAACATATCCATGATATCAGAGATCAATTGATCTCCGGAAAGGGCGTGACGACGACGAGCATAAATCACATTACGTTGATTGTTTAATACATCATCATACTCAAGCTGTTTCTTTCTTATGCTGAAGTTATTCTGCTCCACTTTTGATTGAGCTCGTTCCAGAGATTTTGTCATCCATGGATGAGTAATTACCTCTCCTTCTTCAAAATTCAATCGATCCATCACATTGGCAACACGATCTGAACCAAACATTGACATTAGATTATCTTCCAGAGAAACATAAAACTGAGACTCACCCGGATCACCCTGTCGACCGGAACGACCACGAAGCTGCAAATCAATTCGGCGAGATTCATGACGCTCAGTACCAAGAATTGCTAAACCACCATTCTCTTTTACTCCCGGAGCTAACTTAATATCAGTACCACGACCTGCCATATTCGTTGCTACGGTAACCGCACCGGGTTGTCCGGCAGATTTTACGATCTCGCTCTCACTCGCATGTTGTTTCGCGTTCAATACGTTATGAGGAATTCCTGCTCTCTGAAGCATTCTACTCATCGTTTCAGAAACATCGACGCTGGTAGTACCAACCAAAACAGGTTGTCCTTTTTCATGATATTCACGAACCTTTTCAATAGAAGCATTGAATTTCTCGCGTTTCGTTTTAAAGATCAGATCTTCTTTATCATCACGCTGAATAGAACGATTTGTTGGGATTACAACTACATCCAAGTTGTAAATTTCGTTGAATTCACCTTCTTCCGTTTCAGCTGTACCGGTCATACCTGAAAGTTTGTGGTACATTCTGAAATAATTCTGAAGGGTAATAGTAGCATATGTTTGAGTTGAAGCCTCTACTTTAACTTGCTCTTTTGCTTCAATTGCTTGGTGTAATCCGTCAGAATAACGTCGGCCTGAAAGTACACGACCTGTATGTTCATCAATGATCTGAACTTTTCCATCCTGAACGATATACTCATCTTCTTTTTCGAAAAGGGTGTATGCCTTCAGTAACTGATTTACAGTATGAATTCTGTCACCGCGCTCTGCAAATAATCTATGAAGTTCATTGAATCGCTGCTCTCTTTCTTGGCGAACCTCTTCTTTTGCTTCCTCTATTTTTTTCTCTTTGTATTCGTCGCTAAGATCTTTCTGTTTTACCTCTTCAATCTTTTCTTTTTCAAGCTGTTTAATTTCTTCTTCGATGTCTGAAGTTTCAGCCCCCAAGTCAGGAATTATAAAAAAGTCAGGATCTTCCCCTTTTTTGGTAATGAACTCACGACCTTTTTCTGTCATCTCAATGGAGTTCAATTTCATATCCACGGCGTAATACAAGTACTCATCTACTTCAGGCATGTTCTTGGCATTATCCTGGAGATAGAAAGCTTCTGTTTTTTGGATCATTTTCTGGATACTAGGCTCCTGAAGCATTTTTCTGAAGCGTGAGTTCTTCGGGAATCCGCGTTGTGCTCTGAATAACGCCAAGCCGGCTTTTTCTTCGTCTCCGGCTTCCAGATGTTTTTGAGCTTCTTTCACTAGCTCAGAAACCAATTTCTTTTGTGCATCAACCAGCGATGCCATTCTTGGTTTCATTTCCTCATATTTATCCGACTTGTTATCGTTAGGAACCGGACCTGAAATAATAAGTGGTGTTCTTGCTTCATCAATAAGGATAGAATCAACCTCATCAATAATAGTATAGTGGTGCTCGCGCTGAACCAGTTGTTCCTTTTCAATTACCATGTTATCACGGAGGTAATCGAAGCCGAATTCGTTATTAGTTCCGTAAGTAATGTCTTTGCGATAGGCTTTTCTTCTGCCTTCAGAATTTGGTTCGTAATTGTCAACACAGGCAACTTCCAACCCGTGGAAATTGAAGATTGGTTCGTTCCATTCGGCATCACGTTTTGCAAGATAGTTGTTAACGGTGATAACATGAACACCACGTTCTGCAAGTGCATTCAGGTAAGCAGGGAAGATAGCTACCAGAGTTTTACCTTCACCGGTTTTCATTTCTGCGATCTTACCCTGATGAAGTGTAATGGCACCAACCAACTGTACATCATAAGGAATCATATTCCATTCAACTTCATCGCCGGCTACTTTCCAGCTTTTACCGACAAATCGACGGCAGGTATCTTTAAGCACGGCATAAGCTTCGGGCAAAATGTCATCTAGTGTGTCTTCAAGTATATCGAGCCACTCTTGTTCTAGAGTTTCCAGTTCATCGGCTAACCTTCTGCTTTCTCCTTGCGAAAGGTTTTCAATGTCGTCCATTTTAGCCTTCACTTCTTCTATTTTTTTAGAAGTTTCGGCGGTGGCATCCTTAATCTTTTGTTTGAATTCCTGAGTCTTTGCTTTCAGTTGTTCATCGCTCAATTTTTCCATTTCAGGCCCCAGAGCATTGATTTCTTCTACAATGGGTTGGATAGCTTTAATGTCTTTTTCACTCTTGGAGCCAAAAATTTTGGTAATAACCTTTCCGATCTTGTCTAACATAAATTGTACAAACTTTAAATAAATAAAATGATGTGTACGCTATTTGCATACAGCATGATAAATTACGCAATTATTGTACCAATTTTTTATAGGATGTAGGATATAAATAGTAAATAGTGGTTGTTAGTAATAAAAACCATATATTACCCACTTACACAAACAATTATATAAGTAAATTAATATGAGTACAGGAACAGTAAAGTGGTTTAATTCAGATAAAGGATATGGTTTTATAACACCTGATGAAGGTGGAAAAGACTTATTCGTACACCACTCTGAAATTCAAACTGATGGCTATGCAGAATTAAAGGATGGTCAAAAGGTAGAATATGAAGTAGGCGAAGGTCAAAAAGGGCCATGCGCAAATAATGTTGTTGGTTTATAAACCACTCATTACGTAGTTCCTGACTTAAAGAAAGGAATTTTCGGAAGCTTGCTTCCAACATAAAAATTAAAGCCTTGTTCTGTTTACAGAACAAGGCTTTTTTTATGGGTTGAGTTGATAAATGGAAATCAATCCACAGTAGTTTTGATTTCTTTTTTCTTCAATCTTCAAACAACGCTTTTACTTTTGCTTTATCAAGTTGATTGTGAGTTGCGAAAAAGTTTTTCTTGGTACCAAACCATTTTAAGGCTTCTTGTGTGTTGATATTCGTTGCTTTGTCTGATAAGTAAGAATGCCAGCTACTAAAAGGCCAGTTATTCGGAGTTTTCACGAATCCATGATGAACAGGGTTATTATGGATGTAAGCGATTAAACGAATGAAATACTCATCTGAATCGATGAGCTTACGCCTGAAATTGGGAATGAAGAGACTGCCTTTGCGGTCATATTTTTTATTGATGGATTTGGTATAAGAATTAAAAAGATTGGAGAATTGTTGGCTAACAATTCTGTTCTCCAAACCTCCAAGGTCTGCCAGACTTTGGAGGTTTGGTTTATCCTTTTTCTTTCTAAGAAATCCCAAAATTTCATCTTCTTTTCTAACCCGAACCATCAGGTGTAGGTGATTTGGCATCAGGCAATAAGCGAATGTTTCTACTACAGGATGAACGTGATGTTGATAACGTTCCAAAAAATATCTGTAATTATCTTTACACCGAAACAGGTTGTCGTTTCCATTGGCATGTGTCCAGATGTGATAAGTATTTCCACTTTCAAGTGTTATTCGAGGTTGAGCCATGGTTCTTGAATTATTTTAAGTTATCCAAGTAAGACTCATAAAAGCTCGATTCCTTACAAAATATTATCGATTACTTCGTGAAATGATAAAACCCTCAAAAAGGTTATACACAGAAAGACAAAGGGTTAAAAGATTTGTATCTTCCAAGTCTACTCGAATTTTTAAAATTATTCTGAAATGAGCGACAAATTTAAAAGCACTAAACAAACATTTGAAACGGGTAATGGGGAAGCGACTTTTTATAGTCTTCCTAAACTTGCGGAAATGGGTTATGATAAAGTCAGCCGACTTCCATTTTCAATAAAGATATTACTGGAAGCTGTTTTAAGGGAAAATGACGGATATGCGATCACAGATGCCGATATTGAGACATTAGCTACTTATAACGCAGAAAGCCCTGAAGGAGAAATACCATTTAAACCATCTCGTGTGGTTCTGCAAGATTTTACCGGAGTACCGGCAGTAGTTGACCTTGCTGCACTCCGATCTGCTATGCAACGAATGGGCGGTAAAGCAACAGATATTAATCCGCAAGTTCCGGTTGATCTGGTTATTGATCACTCTGTTCAGGTGGATATGTTTGGTAAAGAAGCAGCTCTTATGTTCAATGTTGAAAAAGAAATGGAACGTAACAACGAGCGTTATGAATTTCTGAAATGGGGTAAAGAGGCATTTGATAATTTCAGAGTAGTACCTCCGGGTCGTGGAATTGTTCACCAGGTTAATTTAGAGTATTTAGGGCGTGGAGTTTTTACTCGTGTGGAAGCAGACGGAACTAAAACCGCTTATCCTGACACTTTAGTAGGAACCGATTCTCACACAACTATGATCAACGGACTTGGAATTTTAGGTTGGGGAGTTGGTGGAATTGAAGCGGAAGCAGCAATGCTTGGTCAGCCTATTTCTATGTTGGTTCCTGAAGTAGCCGGAATGAAATTAACCGGGAAACTTCGTGAAGGCGTAACTGCTACCGATCTTACTCTTACGGTAACACAAATGCTGAGAAAGCATGGTGTAGTAGGTAAGTTTGTAGAATTTTATGGCGACGGTATCAGTAATATGAGTTTACCTGATCGCGCAACTATTGCTAACATGGCTCCGGAATACGGAGCTACGATGGGTTTCTTCCCAATTGACAGCGAGTCGCTCCGCTATATGAGAAGAACAGGCCGATCAGAAGAGTTAGTGAACTTGGTCGAAAATTATACTAAAGCTCAAGGTTTATTCAGAACAAATGATACTCCGGATCCGGAGTTCTCTACTACCCTGGAACTAGACTTGGGTACAGTTGAAACATCTCTCGCTGGACCAAAACTTCCGCACGATAGAATTACACTTAGTAACATGAAGCAAGCGTTTGAAACTTCATTAACAAGTGACAACCCAACTATGGGCTTCAATCTTGCTCAGGAAAGACTCGCCAGCAAAGGTTTGTACAAAAATGGTCAAGAAATTGAGATGACTCATGGTGATGTTGTAATCGCTGCTATCACAAGTTGTACAAATACATCTAATCCTAGTGTGATGCTTGGAGCGGGAATTGTAGCTAAAAAAGCTGTTGAAAGAGGACTAAAAGTTCCGGCTTATGTGAAAACTTCTTTAGCTCCGGGATCGAGAGTTGTAACTGAATATTTGCAGGAAGCAGGTTTAACTGAATACATGGATAAGCTTGGATTCAACTTAGTTGGGTATGGATGTACAACTTGTATCGGTAACTCTGGACCATTACCTGAGCCTGTAGAAAAAGCGATCAAAGACGGAGATCTTATTGCAGCAGGTGTTCTTTCCGGAAACAGAAACTTTGAGGGACGAATTCACCCATGGGTAAAAGCTAATTTCTTGGCTTCACCTCCATTAGTAGTTGCTTATGCACTTGCCGGAACGGTTAATATTGATATGAATAACGATCCGATTGGTAAGGATAAAGATGGAAATGATGTTTATCTAAAAGAGATATGGCCAACAACAGAAGAAATTGCTGAGCATTTAGATAATGCAATTCGCCCGGATCTTTTCGATAAAATGTATTCCGATATTTTCGAATCGCCAGCTTGGGAAGCAATTCCTGTTTCGGGTGGTGATCAGTTTGCATGGAGCGAAGATTCAACATACATCCAGGAACCTCCATTTTTCATGAATATGAAAGAAGAGCCTGAGCCAATTAAATCAATTGAAGGGGCTCGTGTTCTTGTTAAAGTTGGAGATTCAATTACAACCGATCACATTTCGCCGGCAGGGAATATTAAAGAAGACGCACCTGCAGGTGAGTACCTGAAAGCTAACGGAGTTGATAAGAAAGATTTCAACTCATATGGTTCGCGAAGAGGAAATGATCGGGTTATGACACGCGGGACATTTGCTAATGTTCGATTTAAGAATCAACTCGCGCCCGGTAAAGAAGGTGGATTTACCGAATACCATCCAACTGGTGAGATCACAACAATCTACGATGCATCATTAAAGTACAAAGCAAGTAATACTCCATTAATTGCAATTGCAGGTAACCAGTATGGAACAGGATCTTCAAGAGATTGGGCTGCAAAAGGAACAAATTTGCTTGGGGTTAAAGCAGTGATAGCAGAATCTTATGAGAGAATTCATAGATCTAATCTTGTTCAGATGGGTGTACTTCCTCTTCAATTTAAAGAAGGAGAAACTCCGGAATCTCTTGGTTTAGAAGGTTCTGAAACATTCACTATCCATTTAAGCGATGACATCAAAGCTCGTGGAGAAGTTAAAGTAACTGCTGTTAAAGAGGATGGTGTTGAAATCAACTTCACTACAAACAGTAGAATCGATACTCCTGTTGAAGTAGATTACTATCGCAATGGTGGAATTCTTCACACAGTGCTTTTAGATTATCTAAAGAAAAGCAAAAACTAATAGATAGCTCTTGCTTGTATTTACTTTGAAGCTCTGGTTGCGAACGTAGCCAGAGCTTTTTTCTTTTTTACAAAAATATACCCGATATTAGAAAAATTTAAATCGGGTAAAAAGTGCAAAAAATAGAGCACACTAAACTACTTGTTCATTCCATTCAAAGCATTGGCAGGGCAGTAGAACTAAAAGAGCTTCTAGTAAAGAGTATGAACGCAATACAAACTGTATTGGCTGCCGAAGCGAGTACGCTTATGTTGCTCGATAAAGGAACAGGAGAGCTAAATGTGAGTATCCCAACAGGCCCTGTTAAAGATGAGATCACAGGTTTTAAAATTCCGAAAGATAAAGGAGTTGGAGGGTGGGTAATCCAAAATAACAAAGAATTCTTAAGCAATGATGTTTCGAAGGAGGAAGCATTTTGGCAAGATCTAAGTTCCGATTTTGAAACCAAAAGTCTACTTTGTGTTCCGTTAAGAGATAGAAACGGTGAAGCTTACGGTGTTCTGCAAGCTGTAAATAAAGAGCATGATCTTCCATTTTATGAAGAGGATTTAGAAGTATTTAAGATATTAGCGGAACATATTTCTTTAGCCATTCAGAGAAACAGAGAATATGATGAGATGGAAGCAAAGCTCGAGAAAAAATCGCTTATTCTTTCGGAGACACATCACCGTTTAAAGAATAATTTGTTTGCCATTTCAGCACTTATCGAATTAGAATCAAATAGAATGAAAGAGGGCGGTTCGGTAGAGGTTTTGAGAAACGCCAGTTCAAGGTTGAAATCCATCGCACATCTTCACTCGTTATTATATCAAAACGATGGAACAGATGATGTAGGACTTCAGGTTTTTTTAAATCATATTATTGAAGATGTATCAAGAATCTACAATAAAAAAGAAATCGATATTCAGGTAGATTCGGAAATTGACGATATTGAGATTTCTGCTGAGCTTTCTATTTTATGTGGACTAACCCTAAACGAGTTGCTGATAAATGCATATAAACATGCTTTCTTGAACAGAGACTCAGGCAATATAAATATCAGAGTTCGAAATATTGCAAATGAAAAAATTCAATTAACTTTATCTGACGATGGGGTTGGGATAGTAGGTCTGGAGAATCAATCCAATCATTTATTTGTAGTTCACGCTTTTGTGAAGCAAATGAGTGCCGATATTAAAGAAGTTACAAGTGATAAAGGCACTAGCTTTACAATTCAAATACCACTGTGAAATTATATTATACTAGTTAGAGTTAATGCGAATGAGTTTTTTGTTTTTTGAGATGAAACGAGCATCTTTGTATACTCAAAAATATGCCTGATAACCAACAAAATATAAGACTATTACTCCATGCGATTGAAGGAATCAATCGAACAATGGAGTTAAAACAACTTTTGTTAAAATGTATGGAGTCGGTTTGTACAGTAATTGACGCAGAAGCCAGTTCATTAATGCTTCTTGACAAAGCAACCGGGAGATTGCATTTAAGCGTACCTACAGGACCTGTAAAAGATGAGATAAAAGGACAAATCATACCGAGAGATAAAGGTGTAGCTGGTTGGGTTTTAAGAAACAGGAAGCCCTATCTGGTCAATGATATGGCAAATAGTAAAGAGTTTTTTGGTGATATAAGTAAGGGTTTTACAACAAGAAATATGGTTTGTGTTCCAATGTTTGACTCTACTAATGGTGCTATTGGGATAATGCAGGCCTTGAACAAAAAAAACGGAGAAGATTTTACAGAGAAAGATATCCCTGTTTTAGAAACACTTTCAGCACATGCTGCATTATCTATAGAGAAAGCAAAGGAAGTAGATGAACTCAAAAATACCATTAAAGATAAAGAAGTAAGATTAAAGGAAATTCACAGAGGTTTTGAAAATAGTTTATCAGCATTAAATGCATTGGTGCAATTACAGGTGCCTTTACTTACAGATGAGAATGCTAAATTTTTAATGAAGTCAACAGGCTCAAGAATTGAAACTATTGCACATGCTCACGAGGTTCTGTTTAATTCTGAGGACAATGAACTTATAGATGTAGGTTTTTATCTGGGCCATCTTACTTCAACTATTGTTGAAATATTCGGAGACTTTGATAAAGATATAAGTTACAATCTGGATATAGATAAAATAGAATTAAAAGCTAGTACAGCATTAACCGTTGGCCTTATCATTAATGAAGTGATCCTGAATATGTATCGGGAGGCATTTATAGGTTATGATAAAGGAAAGATCTCCATTGCTGTAAAAAAAGATGGTGGAGATAAAGTATTGATCAGTATTTCGGATAATGGCAATGGTATTTCTGAATATCTGGATGGAACCGTAACTGGAAATCTTGCTTCAGTTGTTATTAAAACACTGGGTGATAAACTGAATGCAGAGTCACGACAACATACAAATGGAGATGGTGGAACGACTTTTACTCTTATCTTTTCAAGAGAAACAAATGAGATTTTAAGTTAGACCTTTCATTGCAAATTTTTGGGCTGCAACTTTATTAAGTGGAGAGTTAAGAAGTAGCGTTACAAATAATTCTCTATATATTGGAAAACGTTGCTTTCTTCCTATTCTCATATTCCATTCAGCTCTGCGGGAAGCTTTTTTTACAATGTTCTTTTGTTGATTCTGGAAACCTAATAAAAACTCAGTTTCCTGTTCAGGATATATGTTAATTTCGGATAGAGCCTTTGCTAATAACCAAGCTCCGATCCAACCTAAATTCATGCCTTGTCCACCAATTGGGCTAACAACATGAGCTGCATCTCCACATAAAAGCACTCTGTTCTTAAAAAAACATTCTGCTTCAAAGTATTGAACATTAAAACTACTCAACATTGTGTTTTTAAGATTCTTAAGATCATGATCAATTCTATGCAAAGTAATTTCAGAAATAAGTTGAGCAGTAGGCTTTTCAACCAAAGAATCTGTTTTAACAACCCATCTTCTCATTTGATTTGGGAGCGGAAAGCTTTCTATTAATCCTTGTTTTGGAAGGAAAACAACAGCATTGTCACCAATAGTTGTGTTGTCTTCAAAATCTCCCATTATATAAGTATCAGGATATTTCGTTCCCCCATAAAAAATTCGGGATTGTTGACGAACCAAGCTGTTTTTACCATCACAGCCAACAATATAAGTTGATGAAAGAGATATCTCTTTTCCATCTTTTTGGTAATAACAGATAGCTTCATCCATGTTTTCTTCAATATTTGTCACCAATGCTTCTGTAATTAAACCTTGAGGATTCAATGCAAGGAAGTGTTCTCTTAGGATTTTTTCAGTTTCGAATTGAGGGCAAGCAAGAATGAAATTATATGGTCTTTCTAGCTGCTCGAAGTTTATACTGCCGAGCAGTCTTTTCCCATTATGCGCCAATCCTTTTTTTATGTGAATTCCTGCATCAAGAAACTTACTTGCGATATTGGTTTTGCGAAATAATTCCAAAGAAACAGGATGAATTCCTAATGATCTTGAATCAGGAACAGGCTCTGCTCTTTTTTCAAGAATGGTGCAGTCTATTCCTTGTTTGGAAAGACAAATTCCGAGAAAAAGCCCAATAGGTCCCCCACCTACAATGGTAATTTTAAATGTATTCTTTGTCATAAATAAGAATTAACCTAAAGGGAAATAGTCGTGATACTGTCCAGTATTCAGGAGCCACAGATGAGAGTTCTTCTAAAGTGTAGCTACGTTTTATTGAAATTCTTCCATCATAAGAAATGAAAGAGTTTTTAAACATTATATTAGAAAAAATAGTAAATAGAACATAAGCGATATCATTTCTTTCTATATCATTGAAGATTACTTTTTTTGAGGCGAGTTGTTCAGCTTCATTACAGATATCGATAAAGTCTTTTTTGTGGAGATGATGGAGCAGGTGATTGGAAATTACAAAATCAAAAGAAGCCTTTTCTTTTACCAGATCAGATGATAGTTGATGCCGGAAATGTATATTTGAGGGAGTGTTTTGGGTTTGAATATGTTCGAAAGCCCGGCGATCCGCTTCAATTGAAGTAATATCTAGATGAAATCCATCTTTTGCAGCCAATTCTGATAGTTGAATAGAAATGTCTCCGCCTCCAAAACCGATATCTAACAAACTACCTGTACCATTTTGATTTTTTAAAACAGGACGGATCTCCTTTTTATAGATCGTATTCCATTTAGAAAGCAGCTTGTTTATCCTTTTAAATTGACGAAAGGTATTCGTGAGTTTTTCAATATCACAATTAGGGTCGTCCATCATTTCCTTAAGTTCAGGTTTTCTATGACGGAGAAATACGCGCATTAAACCACTTTCAATAAACCACTTTCAATGGTAAGGCCCGGGCCGAAAGCCATCGGGAGTACTATAGAGTCTTTGTCCGGCTTCGAATCCATTAATTGTTTTAAAACAAAAAGAACTGTGACACTACTCATATTCCCATATTGTGCCAATGTGTTTCTGGAAGCAGCCACTTGATATTTTTTCAGGTGTAAAGCCGATTCAATTTTGTCAATGATGGCACGTCCGCCTGGATGGATAGCCCAGTAGTTAACATCATTATGATTAAGGTTATATCTATCGAATAATGGTTGAATTACTTGCTTTAAATTACTTTCTATAATATCAGGGACGTACGTTGATAAGATCATATCAAAACCGTGATCGCCAATATCCCATGCCATATCTTTTTCTCCATTTGGAGTAAGTGATGATGCGAAAGCTTTAATTTCGTACGATGATTTTGGAGATTTCTTACTACTTACTAAAACACCGGCAGAACCATCCGCAAAAACAGAAGCCGAAATGAGGTTGTCAAGATCTGTTTTCTGTTGAAAATGTAGCGAACATAGTTCAGTAGCAACAATAAGCACTACTGCATCTATATTATTCTCACAAAAAGAGTGAGCCATTTTTAATGCAGGGAAAGCAGCGAAACATCCCATGAAGCCCAGGTGAAAACGCTGGGTTGAAGGAGAAAGACCGAGTTGTTTTATAAGGTCGTAATCAGGTCCTGGGGCATAAAATCCAGTACAAGAAACCGTAATCACATGAGTAACATCATTTTTATTGATATGAGAATTGCTATCTAGTAATTTTTTACCGGTTTCAACAAAAAGAGAAGACGCAGCGGTTTTGTATACGTCATTTCTTTCTCTTGTAGTTGGAGTAGAGCTTATAGTACCATTTAAGTAAGGATTTTGTTTTTCTCTTTGATGGAACTCATTAATAACTGAGTGCCTTTTCTCAATTCCTGATTGCGAATAAATTCTATGTAGAATAGCTTGAGTTTTTCTGTCTTTAGCTAAGGCAGATTTCATAATTTCTCTTACCACATCCTGAGAGTTAGACCCTTCAGGTACAGAGGTTGCTATGTCGTGAATATATACAGGCATATTTATGTCGCATTATACGACTTACATTACGATTATATATCACGAATAGTTCAAGTTTTTAAAGCGAGGTGATTTTGTAAACTATTCTTGAAACTTAGTTGTAACAAACCTTAACTGGCCACTAATCAACAGCCGTTAAAATGTGAAAACGAAAGTTATGAAGAATCGCTGCAACAGATAACCCAGAGATCAATCCAATCCATAGTCCTTCCGGACCAAAGTCGGAAATGATTCCTAAATAATATCCAATTGGAAATCCTATCAACCAATAAGCAATAAAATTCACGATCATTGGAGTTCGTGTATCTTTAAGTCCTCTTAAGGCTCCAAACCCTCCAACCTGAAGACCATCAGAAATTTGAAAAAGACCGGCCATAAATAATAAGGAAACCGACATTTTACTTACTAAGGGGTCATCAGTATAGATGCCAATTATTGTTTCGGGGATAGAGAATAACATAACCGCAGTTAATGTCATTATAGAAGCGCACATTCCAATTCCAATAAACCCACGAAGCCGTGCTTTTGATAACGAACCTTGACCTATTGAAAAGCCAACTCTTTGTGTAATTGCCATTGAAAGACCAAAAGGAATCATAAACAAAGTTGCAGCTACATTTATTGCAATTTGATGTGACGCTGAGGCTTCTACACTTAGTGTTCCCATTAGTACACTTACGCTTGCAAAAAGTAATATCTCCATAGCTGTACTAGCCCCGTTAGGTAGTCCAACTTTGAGAAATTCACTGAAAATTTTAAGATCAGGACCCTTTGTACGGGCAAAAATATCAAACCTCTTAAATGGTTTAAAGTTTATCATAAAACCAATAAATACGATTGCTGCAAAGAGATTGATCAAAGAAGTTGCATAGCCTGCTCCAACCGCACCCATTCCCGTAATTCCTAGACCTCCGTACATAAAAATGTAATTTGCACCCACATTTAATACCAAACTTACTGCGGCAATGTACATTGCAGGCTTTGTAACGGAAAGGCCTTCACTGAAATAACGAACCCCGGCATAAGCAAATAAAGGCAAAAGTCCCCATGAGATAGCTTTAAGGTAATCTGTTGCAATTGGTACAATTTCATCAGTAACACCAACTATGTTCATAATGATATCTAAATTCCGGGTAAGGAAAAATGTAGGAACAGTGAGCATTAACACAAGCCAAAACATCTGTCTGGCACTGGTTCCGATTTCTTTGAATCTTCGAGCTCCAAGATGTTCGGAGACAATGGGATTTATGGCTATAAGTGTAGCCATACAGAAAATAGAAAGTGGTAAATACATAGCATTTCCTATAGCTACACCGGCAAGATCAAGAGCTGAGAGATTTCCTGCCATTACTGTATCAGTAAAGTTCAGGCCCATTCTCATAAGCTGAGTGGCTATTATAGGTCCGCCGAGCTTGAGAAGGATGGAGCTTTCTTTTTTTATTTCTTGAGTTGTTGCCGCCATTTTTTCTTAGCGGTAATGGTACGAAGAAGCGAAGTGAATGGTAACCTATTCTTTTTCTTTTCCTGTAAAAAGATCGAAACTTAAAACGAAGGAAGTCCCTTTTCCAACTTCTGAATTAAAATTGATCTCTCCTCCATGTTCTTCAACAACTTTTTTACTGATAGCAAGCCCTAAACCTGTACCACTTGACTTGGTGCTGAAGTTTGGGACAAAAATGGAATGCTCGTTTTCTTTGGAAATACCCTGCCCATTATCTGAAATCTCAATATTAGCTTTGTAATTTGCATGCCAGCTTTTAATGGTAATTACCCCTTTTCGGCGCTTAGGAATAGCTTCAATTCCATTCTTAACCAAATTAATGAACACTCTTTGCAGCTCATCTTTTACTCCATTGATCCAAAGGGGGGATTTATTCAAGTTTATGTCAATTTTGATCGATTGCTCATTTGAATATAGATCAGCAACATTTTGAAGCACTTTATTTAAGTCGATCTTGGTAAACTCTTGTTCCATAGGTCGGGCAAATTTCGAAAAATCAGACGCGATTCTGCTAAGAGATTCGATCTGTTCAATCATATTAGAATTGATCTTGGAAACTTTTTTCTTTAATTCCTCAGGGTCAATATTTGTAGCCTTTACCTGTCGTTCCAAATGTTGGAGGTTTAACTTCATGGGGGTTAGTGGGTTTTTGATCTCATGAGCTACTTGCTGAGCCATTTCTTTCCAAGCAGCTTCTCTTTCAACTTCAACTAAATTCTTTCTTAATTCCTGTAAACGATACACCATTAAATTGAATGTATTAGTTAAAGATCCGATTTCATCATTACTTTTAACAGGAAGTGTAGTTTCCAGGCTTCCATCTGAAATTGTTTTAATTCCTTCACTTAATTCTTCAAGCGGGCTTGTCATCCGGTTTGCTATAACTGCGGCCGCGAAAATGAACAGGCCAAACACCAGTACAAAAAGCCCTACTAAATAACTTATTGTAGTAAGAAGTTGTTCATTAAAAGAAGGTGTTTTCAAAAAAGTTGGAATTGCTGCTATATTAGTAATTATGCCATCTTTTTTTATGGGTGTATATCCAATTAAGAACTCAAGATCACCAATAGTAAACTCTTGTATTTCAATCTCACTACCATAGTTAATAATAGCATTGTACACATTCCAAGGCACCTGAGCAGGTAAAAGATGTTGAGAAAATATCTGTGGAGCTGTTGAGGCAATAAGCCTGTTTCTTTCAAATAGAACGGCGTCAGAATTAATGAGTGTACTGGATAAAAGCAGCGTTTGATTCACATCACGATCTTCACTGTTCTCAAAAGTAGCATTAATACCAACCAATTTATTTTCCAATTCATCAATTGTTATTTCCTGGCTTTGGTTAGTTATTGCAACAGAAGAAGTGGCAATCAAGGCTGTTAAACAAAGAAGTGAAGCAATAATGAAACGGTCTATTAGACGATCTCTGAATTTTCTGTTTGTCCCGAAGATTTGAAGGTTTCTTCTCCATTGAACCAGCAATGATAAAAAGAAGATGAATAGGATCAAGTAAAAGAAAAACCTTAATACAGAAAATACATGGTTGAACAATGTGACTTTTAGAGTTGAAACCTTAATTACATTATTTTGAGATCTTTTCCAGAATAATTCAACAACCTCAGTATTCTGTATTGTCTCAGTTACTGTAAATAGAGAATCTGAATTCAATTTCTCCATATTCTGGTTAGAAAGCATACTATAGTTTGGGATCTCAATAGGTGTTCCGGAAAGAGAATTCCTGATTAATTTTCCGTTTTCATATTCACTTAAAAGAAAAGTAGAGTAGCTGTCTTCTTCTTTTTTACTGGCAACTACAGCGCGCAGAGGTTTTCTGTATTGTGGTTGCTCTTGATACACTGAACAAATGATCCATCCCAATTTTTGATCACTTGTAGGAGATTCGAAAAAAGGGATCCATCCCTGACGAAAAGAAGTGTACTTAGCAGGAGGTTGTTCGAGAGGGTTCCTTCTTATGATCGGTCGTATTATGTCTCTTCTTATTCTTTCTTGTACATAAGGAACTTCAAGGCTGAACATATCATAAGTTTTTGTCCAGCCTGGAGCGTTTAAGTTAGAAGTGAATTCAGAAATAGGATCACCGTTACGATCAATAAGTTGGATAGAAAATGAAAAAGATTGCCAATTTGGATTCTGCTTAAACAGCAAATCGACCTGTTTATTAAATTCTGAGGTAAGTAAAAATCTGTTTTGTGTTGAAGAAAGCTGCAACTTTGATAATTCTTCTTCCAAAAGATAGAGTGTTTCTAGAGTGATGGATTCAATTTCCAGATCATTCTCTTTAGCAAATCTGGATGCCTCTTCAGTCATAGTATTAGCTCGCCATTCTATTTGGCCATAATAAAAAGGAGTATAAGCAAGGCCTGATGCAAGAGCACAAATCAGGAGAAGAAGTCTAAGTCTGGATTTTGATCTGAGATCAAGAAAGCCGTACCAAGAGAGGTAAGCGAGGCCGGCCAAAATTAAAAAAAGCCCGCCAACAAGAACAGATATCCATAATTTATCAAAAATTACATTGGAAATATTTAGTAAAAAAAGAGTAGAAAAAAAGCTGATACAGATCAGGCCTATGGAAAAGTAGCCTTTAAATTCTATTGATTTCAGTAAAAAAGTAATTAGGTAAATAACCGACCAAGAGGTAGCTATCCAAAGAACACCGCCAAACAGATAATATAATAATACACTGAGCCCAGGAATAAGTTTTAGGTCATTCAGGTTTAATGAAGTTTGCGAAATGATTCGGAATAAAGTAATAGAAATTCCAACCAGAACAACGGCAATGAGGACTCCTATTATGGTATAAACGACAAGCCCAAATCCGCTTGGGAGTTTTTTAGCAAAAGTTTTGTTGGAGTAGTAGAAATCGGAAATAAATACTGCAAAGGCAAAAGCAAGAAATGCATTTAATCCTAAATAGAATAATTCTATATGAACTGTTTGTTCTCCAAGTACTAGATCAAGATCCAAAAAAGGAAGCAAAGTCCAAGAAAGAGCCCAAAAGACAAAAATAGAAGCTGTTGAAATAAGGAATACTTTTTTAGGGTTGTAAACGAAGGAAAGTGAAGAGAGTAAAAATTCTGTAACCACTATAATCAAAACAATGAATATCAATCTCAGTTTAGCATGGTCTGCTTTTCTGGACTTCAGGTATTCCGGAATATCACTTTCGATGGCGTATATAGATGCTGAAAAAGAGCCTTCTGCAAAAAATTGTTCTGCTTTAAAAATTGTATTATCGGGAGCTGTTCCATTCAGATTAAAGTGAATTGGAAAGTTAAAATCTAAACCCAGCACATCGGAAATAGAGACTTCAGAACTTCCTCCCAGATCTATAACATTAGATTGTTTCAATTTTAGTGCGGTAATAAGGGAATATTCATGTCCCGAGTTATCAATGAGAAGCTGTGTAGATTGAAGGGCTGATACATTCTGAGCGTTAACGATATTTATCGAAATTGAATCTCCTTCGGCTAAAGAATCATTTTTTAAAACTCTAAATCCTGTCCATGCAATTGCTTCAGAACTATCACTTAATAATACTCCCCAAAAGCCTTGCTCATTACTGATTAAATTGTAAACCTGTTCGGGTGATGAGCTCTTATTAAGTAATGGAGTGACTTGGTTGCCTAAATCGAGGCTTCTTTTTTTGAAATCGGTAATAAATTTTTCAAACGATTTTGAAGCTGACCTTACATTTTGGGAGGCCATATTTTCAATATCATTATAAGAAGGGGTATTGGAGTAAAAATTAATTTCCAATACAGCCAAGCTAATCACACTTAATATGAGAAGTGTAAAAAGAGTTGTGATCTTTTTCGATTGCAGGGCTTTCAATTTCAAATAAGGTTTGGAATATTGCTATCAGCTTCGCCTTTAAGCACGGAAACTATAGCTTTAGATGCAAGCATTCCAATTTGCTCCCTTGTTTCATAAGTTGCGCTTGCAATATGAGGTAAGAGGACACAATTCGGAGCAGTGAGTAATTTTGAGTGGACTTCAGGCTCATTTTCGAAAACATCAATTCCAGCTCCGGCAATAGTACCCATATGAAGAGCATTAGCTAGTGCAGTTTCATCCACTACTGCGCCTCTAGAAATATTAATAAGTATGGAGCGCTGAGGCATGAGGTTAAAAATTCTATCATTTACCAGATGATGAGTTTCATCAGTTAAAGGGCAATTTAAACTTAGTACATCAGAATTCTCAGCAAGTTCCTCAATTGAAGAAATATAGGTAGCGTTAAGAGCTTGTTCTACTTCAAGGTCTACCTTAGTGCGATTGTAATAAGCTATGTTCATACCAAAAGCCCGTGCTCTGTGAGCGAAAGCCTGACCTATTCGTCCCATTCCTGCTATTCCAAGAGTTTTACCTCTCAGTTCCATTCCTAAAAAACCTAATGGCTCCCATCCTGTAAAATTACCTTCTCTTAAATACTGTTCAGCGGCATTAAATTTTCTAGTTACAGCCATTAATAGCCCCATTGCGAAATCACCACAAGCTTCGGTTAAAACATCAGGAGTATTTGCAACTTTTATACCAAGAGATTTTGCAGCTTCTACATCAATGTTATTATAGCCAACTGCAAAATTTGCAACGATTTTAAGGTTTTGAGCTGACTCTAAAACTTCTTTAGTAACAGGTGTTGAAAGCATGCAAAGTAGAGCGTCATAGTCGGAAATAGTTCTAACCAAATTATCTTCGCGTTGGAATTCACCTATTTTGCCGATGTGCAAATCTGCATGCTCGTTAAGATAGGTCAAACATTTTTCAGGGATTGGCTCAGTAACAAGAACTTTTGGACGAAGGTGAGCCATTGTGTTTAAATTAGTTCATCTTTGATATGAGTGATCTTAGCATCATTCCACATTTTTTCAATGTTGTAATAATTTCTTTTTTCTTCACTCATAACATGCACTACAATGTTAACATAATCGAGAATAATCCATGCTCTGGAACTTCCACCTTCTTTTCTCCAGGATTTCTCTGAACATTTATTTAACACATCTTCTTCTACTACATCAGCAAGTGCCTTTACTTGAACATCTGAATTACCATGACATATAACAAAATATTCGGCTAAAGTTGTTAATTCAGAAACATCTAAAACTGTAATATCATTAGCCTTTTTACTTAATAATGCCTCTGTAATAGTACTCAAAACTTCATTTGTTTTGAGGTCTTCTTCAGAATAAGCATTTGAAAATTGTTCTTTTTTTGGCAAAATGTGTATTTAAGTTTAATTAGTATTTAGGTTCTTGTAATCTTTTCCAAGAACTACGGTTACATCAAGATAAAAATCTTCTGACTCTTCCCGGATTATATTTTTTTCGTCTACTCCAAGAGCATTGGCAACTCTTTTCGCGTTATCAAAAGATGAACTTCTTGAAATTACGAAAGTGTTCTCTACATCAAATCGTTCAAAGTTTCCCACCTCAACAACATCAAATCCATTACTTCTAAGTAAATTAGTAAAGTTGTTGGCTATTCCGGATTCACCACAGCCATTTAATACTTCAAGCTGAATTATTGAACCAATTAATTCAGAAGGCTGATCGGCTCTTTGGTTAAAAATTCTTGGATAGACAATACGTGTAAAAAGGGCTAGTAGTAATCCTAAAAGAAGAACACTTAAAAAGCCAATTGCTGCGTTTAAATAAAGGTTGTTTGGCGATGAATTCTTCTCGTCTAGATGTTGAGCCATTCAGAATTTAATAATACCTAGAATTAAAACGATTGAAATTATTATATCGGTTATACCCAAAAGGAGAGAATCCGTAAGGGTTATATGGAAGTCTTTGGTATTGAAACCGGATAGTTGCGTTGTCACTAATCTGATAATTCAACTCAGCATTACTTATCATAATTCTTGGTTCATTTTGTCCCGCACTGTATAAATTACTACCTCCAAACGGAGAGTGGAACAAAGACACATCAACTCTTCCTTGCAACCTTTCGGTAAATGCAATATTCATAGTGTTTGTGTAGGCGTTCAGGTTTTGGTAAGATCCCCCGAAAGAGGTGAAACTCATAGAATAGGAGTGACTCATTTGAACATTGTTTTCAAAAAAACTCGCCAATTTATTTTGAATTGTTGCGCTTTGAGTATTTACTACAGCGCCTCTGTAATCAAATGGTTGAGAAACATCCCCTCTTAATTGAGCATTGGAGTTGAATGAAAACAATAATAAAATTGCCGGAATAAGTAATGAAATAGATTTATTCATGATGTATATGATTTGGTTCCTAACGATGAACCGTACCTATAAGTATAACTAAACAACACCTAATAATAAATAGTAGTTCAAATGAAGTTGAATTGAAAAAGAATGAATAAAACACTATCTTTCTCAACTTTCGAAAATAGCAATTTAAAACCTCCATTCAACCCAAGGAGAGATGAAACTCACCGATTTTAGATACGAACTCGAAGGACTAAACGTACCAGAAGAACCGTTAGAGAAAAGAGACGATGCTCGTTTAATGGTTCTGAACAGAGCAGAAGAAACAATTGAACATAAAAAGTTTTCAGATATACATGAGTATTTGAACGAAGGCGATGTTGTGATTTACAACAACACCAAGGTTTTTCCGGCTCGATTAAACGGTAAAAAAGAAAAAACCGAAGCTGATATCGAAGTATTTTTATTGAGAGAGCTTCAGCCAGAGAATATGTTGTGGGATGTGTTGGTTGAACCTGCAAGGAAAATCCGAATTGGTAATAAACTTTATTTCGGAGAAGAAGAAGACGAATTAATGGCTGAGGTTGTTGATAATACTACTTCAAGAGGGAGAACTATACGTTTCTTGTTTGATGGTGGATATGATGAGTTATATGAAAGGCTCGACGCTTTAGGCAAAATGCCATTGCCGCCATATATAGAAAGAGAACCTGTAGACGAAGATAAAGAACGATATCAAACTGTATACGCAACTGAGCGTGGTGCGGTAGCGGCGCCAACGGCAGGTATGCACTTTACAGAAGATCTTATCAAGAAGATAGAAAAGAAAGGTGTTGAGATGCTTCCTATTACGCTTCACATTGGCTGGGGAACATTCCGTAATGTTGAAGTAGAAGATCTAACAAAGCACAGAATGGATTCTGAGAATTACTTTTTATCTAAAGAGACCTCAGATAAAATTAATGTGGCTTTATCGTCTAAAAAGAACAAAGTTGTAGCAATTGGAACAAGCGCTGTTCGTGCAATTGAAACCAGTGTGATGGCAAGCGGTATGTCAAAAATGGGAACTGGTTGGACCGACAAATTTATATATCCACCATACCAATTCAAGATTACTGAAGGATTGATAACAAATTTCCATAGACCGGAATCAACATTGTTGATGCTTGCAGCTGCTTTTGGCGGGTATGATTTTATTATGAAAGCATACGAAGAGGCAAAAAAGGAAAACTATCGCCTATTTTCATTTGGCGATGCAATGCTGATTCTTTAATTGAGTGCAAAGGCGGTCATAATTCCGGCTGCCGGCTCAGGAACCCGTTTAGGTTCTGAGGTTCCTAAGGCTTTTGTAGAAGTTTCAGGTAAGCCGATTCTCCAAAGATCTATTGAATGTTTTTTGGGTATTGAAGGATTACGGCAAATAATTATACCAACAGCCAAAGATTATATTGACCGCTGTAAAGAGTTGTGTTCAGATTTAGAGTCTGAATACATCTCTTTTGAAGTGATAGAAGGTGGTTCTGAAAGGCAGTATTCTATTTGGAACGCATTAAAAATTTTGCATAACAGTATTGAGCTGGTGGCGGTTCATGACGCAGCCAGGCCTTTTCTGAGGCAAGATTATATTTTGCGATGCTTCGAAGTTGCTAATGAAGCAGGTGCGGCGGTTTTAGGGGTTCCTGTAAAAGACACAATTAAAAGAACTGATGAAGTTGGTAGTGTTGAGGAAACTCCGAACCGAAAATATTTATGGCAAGCTCAAACTCCACAGGTTTTTAGAAAAGATTTAATCTTGGAAGCATATAAGTCAGCTTCAGCTAATGGTTATTTAGGGACAGACGATTCTTCACTAGTTGAGAGAATTGGGGCAAAGGTCAAAATGATAGAAGGAGATTCGGAAAATCTAAAGATTACATACCCTTTGGATTTGAAAGTTGCTGAACTAATTGCAAAAGGCTGGATATGAAAAATATTAGAATCGGTTACGGATACGATGTTCATAAATTAGTTTCGGGGAGAAAGTTAATCTTAGGAGGAGTGGAAATTCCTCATATTATGGGATTAGAAGGGCACTCGGATGCAGATGTTTTACTCCACACAATTACAGATGCTATGCTGGGTGCTTTGGCTTTAGGTGATATCGGGACTCATTTTCCGGACACAGATTTAAAGTATAAAAATGTTGACAGTAGAATTCTTTTGCGCAAAGCCTACGGTCTGGTTAAGGAAAAAAACTATGAACTGGGAAATCTAGATGCCACAATAGTTGCTCAGGAGCCAAAATTAAAGCCGTATATTCTTCAGATCAGGGAGACTATAGCATTAGATTTAAATACTGATATTGAAAATGTATCAGTAAAAGCTACCACTTCTGAATGGTTGGGTTTTGAAGGCAGAAAAGAAGGGGTCTCTAGTTCTGCGGTAGTCCTTCTTACAAAAATTGACTAGATGGCAGATCAGATCGTCCAAAATATAGTAGAATGGATTAATGTGGTTCCGCCTTTGGGGATCTATTTGATTTTTTTTGGTATCGCTTATCTGGAAAACTTAATTCCTCCAATGCCGGGAGATGTTATAGTAGCTTTTGGAGGATATTTAGCGGCCGAAGGTACAATTTCAATATCCATTTTATTTGTTGTTACTGTAATAGCTTCAGTAATTGGTTTTATGAATATGTATTGGTTTGGAAAGAAGTGGGGTTCTCAAATAGAAGACAATCCGAAAAGTCATTTTATATTACGATTTATTGATTACAAGTATTTTCAGAAAGGAAAAAAATGGATGAATGAATGGGGGCAATGGGTTGTATTTGGAAATCGCTTTTTGGCCGGAACCCGATCTGTGATATCACTTACTACAGGAATGAGTGGATTAAAGATTTCATACACTGTTTTGAACTCTTTAATCAGTTCAATTTTGTGGAATGCGTTACTTATTGGAGCCGGTTGGTATGTTCGCGACAATTGGGAAGTCATCGGGAAATATTTGTCTAACTACGGAAAGCTGATTCTTATAGCTATAGTTGCAGTAATTGCTATAAAATTCTTAGTTTTCAGGGGTAGTAAAAAGAAAGTGGGGAACAGTAAATAAGTTGTGATTTTTTTCGCAACGATATGTTGACTATATGGTGAACTATGAGTATTTTTCCAGTCTTTCGAAAAATGCCAGTATAGCTCAGTTGGTAGAGCAACGGTTTTGTAAACCGTCGGTCGTCGGTTCGACTCCGGCTACTGGCTCAGAAATTGATTTATTGATAGAATTTGGGGAGATACCAAAGCGGCCAACTGGGGCAGACTGTAAATCTGTTGTCTTACGACTTCGTAGGTTCGAATCCTGCTCTCCCCACGCTAAGCGAGCGTAACTCAATTGGTAGAGTGTCACCCTTCCAAGGTGAATGTTGCCGGTTCGATCCCGGTCGCTCGCTCATTGGAATAGAAGCCGATATAGCTCAGAGGTAGAGCACTTCCATGGTAAGGAAGGGGTCGTCGGTTCAAATCCGACTATCGGCTCTGTCGGTAATCGTTTTTTAAAACTTAATTTAATACAAACAAGACAAAGACATGGCAAAAGAGACCTTTCAACGCACCAAGCCGCATGTAAATGTGGGAACGATTGGACACGTAGATCACGGTAAAACTACGCTAACGGCGGCGATTACGACC